>Ga0209780_1000691_pt1 | contig 19256 bp, 13 predicted proteins | sample WorMetexBAHAMAS2_FD_187384 | JGI IMG/M metagenome (GOLD analysis project Ga0209780, IMG submission 187384) | Marine gutless worms symbiont microbial communities from Max Planck institute for Marine Microbiology, Germany - Inanidrilus exumae... | ecosystem: Host-associated > Annelida > Digestive...
CCGGATGACCACCTACATCGCCGACCGCCATGGCGGTCGGCGATGTAGGTGGTCATCCGGCAGGCGGTTTTGGTAACTTCAAAGGACACTGCGACGGCCAGGTGTCAGATGCGGTTTCTGCTCACAGATTTTGGTAGCTTTCGGTTAGGGCTTGCCTCGATCAGCTTCTGATCGCTATCAGATCATTGACAATACTGTGCGATCTAGAGATTGAACGAACCGACCGCTGCTGTTCCGAGACTGAATCAGTAACTGCACAAATTTGTTCCGGCCGGAACCGAACCGAACCACACGCAGATCCGCGCTAGCAGAGACCGCCGCAACGACGTTCATTTGATGCCGCCGAATTCCTTGTCACAAGTCACAACGGCCGCACAAGACGCCGCATTTTTTATGTGTACTTTGCCCACTCTACAGTTAGGACGATACCAGCCATAACGTCGATACTCGATACCGAATACTTCTACTTTAGCTCCGAGGCACCGTGGTCGTCGTCGCTCGCTGTAGCTGAACCCTCTGTAACTGGATCCGGCAGTGCACAGCATGAACTGCGTCCACTAGCCACTGCATGGCAAACTGACTGAAAAGTTTGCCATGCTACGTCGGCGAACCTGGTGTTCATGTCATTGATTATTATTTTTTCATTGTTTGCAGCCCCGTGTCGTTTGTCAGCTGCGAGCGCGCGCGCTTAATTCCAATGACTAGAGGAATCACATCAGTTGCTGCTGACGACTGCGCTAACGTCCTTGGTCGCGCGTTCATGGGTGTGAATTGATTGAAGTTTTAGAGCACACAGAATGACTGGACTTTGAACCCAGCTTCATCCGTGGGAACACAGACGCCCTCAGCTGCCCGTCTGGCGGCCGTTCAACGATTATGATCAAAGGCATTCGTTGGTGGTCTGGTCGTTTATCCGACGCTCACTGCGTTGGTTGTCAGGCCGAATAAAATAAACTATGTGTTTCTGCGTTGTATCGCTGGTGGGAGATTAAATGGGCATGAATGAACCATCAACATCGTGTTTATTTTGTGCGAATGATAAGCTTTTGTAAATGTGATAAATTAGCTGTGCCGTAGGCCTGATAATTTTATCACATACATTATATTTAGTCCATTCTTTTCAGTAAACTTTGATCTGGCCAGTAATATTATATGAAAATACATCATAATTAGCATTATTATTATTCTGATAGCGCAATACTTCAGGAAGCAGTAGGCAGGTATTAACAGAAATTCACTGAAATTGCATAAACTAGGGAGACCCAGAAATTTGTTTTCCTATCATATATTTCATAGTTTCGGTTTAAACACATAATTAAATTTGTTTGGCCTTGTCTTATCAGTTCTTAGAATCACACACTGACAAGTTGACAGCCGGCGGCGACATGTCGAGAGAACGCGGGGGTGCACTAAGTGAGACCGTCGCGACGGTTTCGCTAAGAACAGAGAAAATGCTTAGCATGTTCCGGCTCCGGAACAAAAAATGTTCCGAGACCGGACCGAACCGACGTTGTTCCGGGCCGGAACAGTACCAGAAACTGTTCCGGTTCGATCTCTATGCATCTGTGAATGGGGTAGGGGAGGGCACAATTTGCTGACCACATTGTTTGAATTGTAAGCTTGGTCCATTAGCTGTTTTGCTGGTAGATGGCCTGGCAGTCTCTGTCGACTCCTAATTGCCCCTACCCTGCATGTCAGAGCAAATGAAAAATCTGAGTATTTTTGAAGGGACTTTTGAATTTAGCCTACTCTGAGTAGCAAAGTGTGTTGATATGTTATGCATTAGCGTCGTTTAAGACATCTACACAGTGTTGCTGCAAGGAATGTTCAACTGCCTTGGAAACGTTCAGTCACAGATGTGTCCTCATTGGAGCTGTATTTTACTCTGCACAAGGACCTACATAGTCCTGGTTCGTTTTCTCCTGCTGCATCATAATCCCTAGTAACGACGGCTGACTTTATCATCCAGATGACACCATTTACTGAGTTCAACTACAGACCCAGTATTTGAATTGGTGAAGTGTTAGATATTGTCGCGTTAATTTGTTAAATTAGATTAGTCTTTTAAGAACCTTTAATACTCGTATTCTAGAAAATCCTTAAGTGATGAAAACACGTGTGCATGATGTTCTTTACTTCTTACATAACTGCAGACATAAAAACACTATTTGGAAGCCAATTCTGTTAGGTACTGTTCTGTTCTTTAGCTGTCCTCGATCCGAGGGTTGGCCACACCATGGATGTACTTTCTCCATTTATCTCTGTCTTATGTCATTCTGATTGATTCTTCCACGGGGAGTCCTATTAGATGGGGGCGTGGTCAAGATTGGATGAATCTCTTTGCCGAGGGGTGACAAGATGGCTATGTGGCCTTATGTCAGATGACTTTGGACACTTGTTGCAGGTGAGTGCTGCTAGTATTGCTAGCTTTACTAGTGCATGATGTTTTCATGTACATCTCAGACTGTATAGTGTGTCTGTAATGAGCGTCTTGTGCTTGCAGTGTTGTAAATGTAACTTCAACTTGTATTGTGGATTTGTAGCATTTTATACCAGCGAAAACAGTAAAGGATCACTGGTAAGCATTCTTCCGTCATTTGACAATGTAATAACAAATAAATTTGCATTGTCCAATGCTTATTATTGGCTCGCCTACACATAGTGGAAGGGAGCCAAACTTAACAAAACTTAACAACAGTTAGATGACAAATGCTACAAAAACAATTTTCGAACTCAGTCTACGTTTGCCGAAGTTACGATCAAAAGTCAAGTGTATTGTTTTTTGAGACACATTTTACATGCATATCACATACGTTTGCATTATATGTGTATGGTGCATGTTGTAGAATCCAACATGGAAGAGTTTGAGTCTGAGTGACATAGATGATAGTCAAGACATCGACACTTCTAGTCAGTGTATCCTTGCGGTGTGTCATTTCACTGTGTAGTTGATAAATAATGAGCTGAAAGTAAGAACAGGTAAACTATAATAAATAAATAAATAAAAATATGCACATTTCTGTATTGCCATATGGTTGTAACATATTATAGATCACACCATCAAGTAGTGCTGGCACGATACTTCTCATCGTATAGAATATTGCGATATTGAAGGCATATCGCATTGTATCCATATAGTGATATTTCCATCTCAAGTCGATATTCCGCACTACTCTATAGCGGTCGTAGGCAACAGGTTGTGCTGAGCCTGGAGAGAACTGTGATAGCATTATAGCATTTGACTTCTTAGTTAAAGCTAGAGGACAGAAGGCTCATTGGTGGTTAGTGATCGTTTGGCCTACTGAAAATAGTTTTCACCAGGTTATTCTGTCACATATCAGCCGCAGCATATTGCATTAAACAAATTGTTATTGAAGAACTTGACACAAATCCCGAGTGGTTTGCTTTTGGAAATCCCAGTCTACCTGGAGTAATTCCAAAAAACTAAGGAATTTGCTATCATTTCTGTGAAATAGCATGAACTTATTTCTGCACTGAATGCTGAATTATGCATATGTAGCATTCGTTGTCGTGTTATTCTTTGTTTATTATATATAGCAGCATGTCAGTGTGAAATGACTAAAAAGGCACAAGGAATGACTAAAATGTTAATATATTGTTGAGAAAGCTTACTCTATCATCAGATTCCTTAATTTTTACCTACCTCACCAAAGGTGATGGCAGGTTCTGTTTTTGCCGGCGTTTGTATGTAGGTAGATATATATGTCTGTGAACAACTTCCTGGCGCCAATTCAAGACCGATTCTCACCAAACTTCGTCACAGGGGATGAGGTGATTAAATTTTGGAAGGTCAAAGGTCAAGGTCGGTGGGGAAGGTATGCGCTGTACTGAGTGCTTGTAGTTTTTTTTATAAATTAAGCATTTTTTGATGCAGCTTATATCACAAATGGAGTGATGCATTGGTAATTGGTGGCATTTCTTTTTGCGTGATTTTGTTAACCCCTTTACCATGAACCCCGAGTTATCTCGTCCAACTAAATCTTTCGCACACCGGGTACCCCGAGTTAACTCGTCCACACCGACTTGTTACATTACGTCGCCGTGTACCCCGAGATAACTCGTCCTAATGCTGTGACAGCCTTTTCCGGGTAAGTGTTGCAAATATTACACATGTGTGAAAAGATTTTAAAAATTTTATTACCCGGTAAAGGGGTTAATGTTTAAATCTGAGTGTCTTTGATTTGGCAAATGTCAGTTATGCACAAGCATTTTTGAATACCTTAACGTTCTTCTAATGTCAGCTGTCACTGTTCGAGTCTGGTGTTGTCAGTCCGGCAGTGACACTCGTTTGTGTATCGTATGGGAAGTTTATCTGTCTGGTCTTGTCTATCTTGCTGGCAAGGTCGGTTCTGAATTTTGTGTGTATTTCCTTATACCGTGATTGGCTGAATTATTTTGTCTTGGTGATTCTGACTGTTCTGTTGTTCTTTAGGGTCAGCATTATTATAGTTTATTGAATATTTAATGGCATTGTACTATGATTTTCATTGCATTAAAGTAGGCTTTTCCTGTGATAACTTTTGTTGTTTTGTGCTAGTGTTTTGACAACAGCTGGCTGCTACTGTACAGATGCTAAGAATTGATTGTTTGTTGTAGAACTTAAGTGAATGTGTGCATGAATCTCCAAATACGCTAATTTTTGGAATACACAACGGTTTCTATGGAGCTCCACCTGATGCGGTCAGCAGAACTGTTTACTGTTGCTTGCACTCATTTGTTATTTTTGTTGCAGAACGGTGGCATATGAGCCATATGAGCCTTGATAGTTGTGGATTTGTTGAGGCACAAATGTTTTGTGAGAAGGTTAAGTTTGTTATCCACACATGCCGATATGCAAGGTGTGGATATATCGGTGACTGTTTGTTTGTGTGTTTGTTTGTTTGTGTATTTTTACGGTTACGGATTTTTCCGCGGATGATAAAGCTAGCGGCGTCAAATTTTGTACGGCAGTTCATCGACGTCCAAGGCAGCGAATCTCCCATTGTTATGAACTTTGCTGCCCCAGAAGCCCAAAATCGGACAAATCGGCCGGCCTGGCTCACCCACATGTAAACTCTACCATAGAGATGCGCCGACGTAAATGTAATGGTAGAGATGCGCTATTCGTGAAATTACGTGGCGTGTGGAAGTAGGATAGGCATGCGTGGAATACATGTCAGTCCCACTGACGTAAGTTCTTGTGATATTTATGTTGCAGTCGAGCAGTTTCCAAAGTACATCACACGAAACTGTTAGTCCTGCAGTATTGGCTGAGCCGCCAGTGGTGCGAATGTCATACAGTCTACGTACATTACAACGGTTGTTGTTTTGGCTTCCTTTGTTATTTCGCTCTTTGTATCTGTTTCCCGTTAGCCAAAAGCACGAAGGTGCACAGTTAGGTCAATAATGGAGTTGACCTGATGAGGTCACATGTGTCGGAGAACAACGTTTAGAGGAGTGTGGTTGTGGATCGTGAGGCCAATGGCTGATTGGGTCACTGCTTTGAGTTCTTTCAAAAAATGCTTTGACACTGTCGGTTGGGTGACAAAAAGGGCGTCCAGGTTGTAAATAAATTTGTGTCACTCATCCCCAAACGTTATGTTCTGGTGCAAGTGAAGGAAGAAAACCGGAGACTGGGGGGTGAGGAATCGCCTACTCCATTTTCGTCTGGAAAATGGCCATTGAATTTGAGGTGATGATTGACCCAGTTATGTGCACTAATGAAAACGTCATTGTGCAGAGGCGGCAGAAGTAGTCAAAAGTGAGGAGGCACGGAGCAGCGAGGCGCGAAGGGCCAAAGTTCGAGGCCCGAAGGGCCGAGACGTGGGTTGGGTTCTTGGGCCGGGGGCAGCTAGCACCCCTCCCCACCAGCTATAGGGTATATCAGAGCGGTGTAAGCTTTCCCAGTGGGGTCCGGGGCAAATCCTTGGCCGAAATCGATTTTCGGGTGTTTTTATATCCCACAGAAAGCATCTAGTACAACCATTTGGGAGCCTTAACAGCAATTGATGGCAAAAATTCTTGGGTGGCATGTTCCATAGCATGCCTCTGGGCCCTAAATTATGAGGAAACATGAGCCTCCATGCCTCATAGGCTCCGCCGCCTATGATTAGCAGTATTTTGTAGCATGCACTGTATTCATATAAGTAATAATGAGTTTATACATATTAGTAGAATTTATAAATAAACCAAGGTGGGCAAACGAGGTTGTAGTCATTACCATTGCATTTTCATATGTCCTTCTTGATGGGCTTGTTATAGGAAAACCAGTAGTGGTAGGTGGCGAGTGGCCAAGTAGCATCAGCAAATGTCTGGTGTCTAGCTTGAATTGCTCTTATTAGATGTTTGCCAAGCTTGGTTAGAATGTTTACAAACATAATATCTCAGTAACCAGGTCTGACCCAATTTACCCCAAAATGGATTTTGTTTTTGTTACAACTTTCATGTTTTTGGAATCGGTGAAAGTATCTATGCCTAATTTGTTACACAGATTGATAATGTCAAGTTCTAGCCAAAGGATAATGAACTACTACCGAAAGTTGTGGTCAAGGTTACAAGATCTGCTTTAAATTTTGGGACCCTTTATATTTTTAAAATTATTTTTCGAATGCTAGGCAATGTTCTAATTTGGTATTATATAGAGATTTATAAAGGCTGTACTGGTAATTACCCTAAAACGCAATTTAGTCAGGGTTACGTGATACTATTGCCCAGTGGCCATATCGTTGTCCACTTTGTGGTGCCCTTGTTTGATATTTCATATTTTGTAGCAAAGGCTGTTAATTTTCAAGGACTTTAGCTAGGAATGCAACACATACATCGGTGTATACACTAACACATTTTAACAGCTGTTTTCGAAATTGATATGATTATCTGTTGATTCTTAGATGTCTTTAAGGACACCTTTGGAGACTGGTCAGTACTTAAGCATAAGCGGCAGTATGTCATGTAGGAATATTGAATGATAACTGAATATTTGTTGGTTCAGAACAGAGACTGCTAGACGTGTGACAACGTTAGTTGACTGTAGACAAAAACCTTGGATATCTATGGTGTGGTTTGAGCTGAAAGTAGTTTGGTAATGTTGAATAATTAAAACAGTGAAACATGCTGTCATGATGGTGACTTTTGGACAGATTCTGCAAACAGTGTTGAATTGGCAGTCTGTGGTTTGGTAGGATCCAAACAGTTCTGTGTGCAATAAAGCAGACGCAAGGAACTGTTCGTCGCGTGCGGCAGGACATAAACCGTTGCCTGCATGATCGACTTTATATCGACCGTAAGGTAGTAAAACTGCATTTTAAATCTGATGTACGTCGATTGACAGTTATCATGTGCTTAAAATGTAGGAAGTAGTGAGTATCATACGTTGCATCGTATTGAATATCGTGATATTGAAGGGGTATCGCATTGTATCCATATCACAATAATTTCCTCTCAAATGAATCCATATTCCACACTACTCTAAAGCGGATATCAGCAACCGGTTGTGCTCAGTGCTGTCGGCGTCATCAGCAAAGAGAGAGCGACGGTCGGGGAGTAATTAGTGTCACATTCCAAGGTGGGCCAATGCATTTCACAGACCATCCGGACGTTCCAGTATTTGCTTGCTTGGGGGCCAATGTTTGTTTAAGCATCCTCTCCTGTCCACATTGAACGCTGTCGCTGGCTCACTTATACATTCGTTAGGCCTATACCTTTTTGTATTACTGTTGCTGAATTACGTCAAACCGTGTGGCTGCCCAGCGCCGGATGGACTATCAGGCATTTACTGTAGGTACCAAAGTTGTCGTCCAGCCAGTATGTGGTCACACTCATATCTGAGCAGTTGCTGGACGCCGTCTGCATATCCTTTGTGATGGCGTGTGTCGAGGCCTGTTAGACTGAAGTCTTAAGTGGACTTCTCTTTGACGCGTTCAAACGTCGTCGATGGCATGCTAATGCGTGGGATGGTCTCAAAAATCTAGCATTACTAGATTTTAGTATAGCGTTCTCGCTCACTTCTTCAACCGCAATTTACCGCTCATGCTCATGTGGGTAAAATCGACCTATCACACGTCGGCGTTGACGTTCGAATGTCGTCGACGTCGGTGGATGACGTCCATGAGAACGCTACTCAAATTTAGCAATGCTAGATTTTTCTGACCGTCCCGCACATTCGCATGCATGTGAACACGGGGTACGACGTTTGAACGTCGTGGTCTCGTCGACGACGTTCGACGGTTTGTTCGATCGTGTTTAACCACGGTTGACGGCGTCAGTTTGAACGCTACTGAAATCTATCGATGCTTGACACTGTACCATTCCCCGCATTCGAACGCCATCGACGGCGTTCGAATGTCCTCGACGAACTTCGACGGCGCTCGAGCACATGCGAAGGCACCAGTAAGAAGTTGAGAATGCTATATTAATCTTGGACTGTTGACCCCAGTCCTACTTGTGTATACAGTAAAATACAGCGGAGTGTTGTGACTGTACCATATCATATAGCGATATTTTGTGCAGTATTGTATCGTATCCGTTATTTTCCCTCACGGCCATATTGTGCCATCACTGGTAGGAAGGTGGTTGAGCTGCTTGTTAATGGACATTAGCTGAAGGATGTTTTATTCTGTTTCTCTTCAGAATGCGTGGGTGGCGCGGTGGTGCTATGGGTAGAGCGTTGGACTTGTGACCAACAGGTAGTGAGTTTATGTGCCTCTGTCACCAAACAGTATAATTTGGTACTGGCCAAGGGGCAGTTATGCTCTGCAGTTGGGAAGGTAACTGCATGCCTAGCGGAAAGTAATGGCAGCCTATTGCCGGGTGGATGACTTATAGTCACCTGTGGGATGACTTTCTGTACATCGTGATCAGCTCCAGGCCCAACGTTTGGTAACGAGTATGGGAAGCCTTTACCTTTACCTTCATAATGCATTCATGCACAACTGTTTTAGTAGTAATTTTCCAACTTTAAATGTATTACCAGTAGTTTCCATTGTGTAGACAGTCCCTTGGGCATTGCTCTAGCATTATATTTGCAGGCCACTTGTTGTTTTGATACCCAACCAGAAGGGTCAAAGCACTGATGGCAGGCTTCTTTATCTAAAATGATAAACATTTGCTGTAACTGCTTAACAGTTAGTGAATGTGTGGTCACTGCAGCGAGCACAGTGTGAACAGTCAGTACTAAAAGTGAACTTGATACGAGCTGATCTGCAGTGGCGCCTTGTGCAACTACGACTGAAGAAAGATGCTCTCGAAGTGGCTCAGATTAGCAATCTGCAGAAAGGCTAGTTAGTTTGTTACATGTGGACATTCATAGCTCATTGTATAAACTAGCTTCAGTGTTGTGTGAGGATTGTAGCATCTCATATATTGGAGATAATAGTACTACATGACCATAAAACATGCAACTTTATTTAGGCTGTAACTCGATCGTTTCTCGGTAGATTTTTACACTTGTACCAGTGGAAACGAGAACGAATGTGTTGTATAATTGTGAATGCAAATAGCACTGGAAACCAAAAACTTTTTGAAATGTTGAATAGCGTGAAATCTGTCATACTGCACACTGTCGTATGACATTTTAATCTAATGCTGCTGTGACAGATCATTAGCTAGATAAGGATTAAACTACTGTAGTACTGTAGTGTTTGTATTTATTGTCGGTTCATGAGTTTCGTTGCACTTTGAACATGCAATGACGGTATCTGCTTTGATGCTGTTGATTGTAAAACGTGCTCCGAAATTACATATGTTTGCTTATTTGGACTAACTCTGGATACAGAGGCTGACCAAGCAGCAGCAAAACTAGTAGTATTAATAGTAATACACAAATTTGTGGCATGTCTTAATTTAGAATGGGTGAGTCTGACTTAGCTGTTAAATGTTCTTTGTGCAGAAGCTTTTCTGCGAAACAAATGGGAAAATTTCGGTACTGAAAACAATAAGCTGCGTGAAAGGAAGAAACAGTATTTTGATATAAGGTAGGATTCATAATCTACACTGTCGTTATTGTTCTTGAATTTTTGTACATATTCCAGTTACTTTTTACTCATTTGTGCTGTTTACCTCTAAAGTTAAGTAGTTCTTTCCTGCGTGTATTTCCATAGTATTTGCTTCTGTAATACATGCATGCGATATAAATAATAAATAACCTGCTCAGTAGTAATTTGCATTTGTATTGTGTTGGCAGGGATGAGTTAATAAAAACTGGAGCGCAGCTGGTGCTAAGACGTAAACAGTTGTTGGCCGAACTTATGTTCATATATCCAGTTATACAGGTTACAGTTGTAACTTGTACTGAAGCTTATATATTTCTGTTTATTGAGCTGCAACAGTTGCTGTGAAATTGAAGTCTGTTGATTGTTGTTCTGTTTCGTATGTACATATGGCAGATGTAGAGTTATTATTGGCCGACCTATACATAGTGTAGGGGGGGGGGCAGACTAGTAACGGTTGCTGGCATCTGTCGTTGTTGTCTGTCATCTGTAACACTCCACGGTGGTTCCTTGGACACACATGAGTTAGACCCCCGAATGGCATCTTGATTAGTTGCGCCATTTTTACACATCTCACCCATGTACCCAACACACACAGATAGAGACACAGACCATGTTGTGTGTGACATCTGTTGTAATAGGCTGCATCTGTGTACTGCATGCAGGCAATGTGCCCTAATAATGGCTAATTTTTTGTAACTGTTGTGAACTCCCTAGTTGTACATTTAGAAGGCCATTTATTATGCTGGCCACATCTAGCAATAAGCGTGGTGCATCAGTCTGGCATCCTTCTGTCTGTTTGTCCCATCTTTTTTCTAACCTTAATATGGCACATGGCACTTACTCAACGATGACTCACCAAGGTGCAGCACATGACGCAGCCAGAATGCATTTCCATCTGTATATTATGAGGACGGACCTACTTGTTGTTGGTTTAATATGTAAAACTGCGTTGTGTTGCCAGGTTTGTTCTGGAGACATGACATTCCACACAATCTGTGGCATACGCTTGCCTCATGCTGAAGACTTCAGTGGTCTGTATTGTTTGTATCTCGTGTGTACTGTCTAACATCTGTTTTCAGATACGGTATGTACGTTCGTCCGTCCACAAAAGGTTTCTTCGACTTCAATGAAATTTGGCATGTAGATAGAGGTTGATGCACGAGTGATGCACGACGGTATGCAGTACTGTATGACCCGATCCAAGGTTAAGGTCATGAGCCCTTGAAAGTTGAAAATCCTTCCATTTTCAACAGCTGTCTCCGCCATTTATAATGAGAGCTGACAACTGACCACGGATTCTTAAACTAGAGCACATTATCTAAATTTGATCGGGCCAGATTTTTGATATTGTTCCTCATATTTGTGTCATGTGACTTTGAACTCGGCAGAAAAGTCAGTTGTGAAGAGTCGACTTTCAGTCTCGTTCGGGGCTAATTTATAATTTCATTAGTACCAGTTAAGACAGCATGCACACAGTGTGGGTGACAATGCTGAGGAGAAATGTGGCATGTTCACCCTAATCTGAATTTGCTAGTTGTCATTAGCAAGGGCATGTGGACGGTAAAATTCTTCTCTAACAAAGTTTTTCAGTTCTCAACTAGGGTGCTAGCTGATGCGTACATGTATACTGGCTGTAAAAACAATTGTTGCTGCTGCTTCTGCAGTTAACTAATTAGCTGTAAAGCTGTCACCATGTGCCAAATGAATAGTGGGCCACTCCTCCAGGTCCATTAAGAGAAGTGATGTGATGCTGATTGTGGATGATTAGGTTATGACGAGACGATGCTGGCGGTGGGTCTAGGATTCACATGTCATCTTGTGGCAATGATTAGTAACTACTTGGACATTCCACTGCGATATCCGATGTTGCACCGCGGCTCTCGGTCATCGATCTACGACCGCATCATGGACAAACTTAATGACAGTGAACGAGAGTTAGTTTTTTGTGTATGTCCACTTGACACAATACACTTACATCTGCTTTATTACTGGCCCAACCAATGGGACAGCTTTGTTTTGCTTGCTGGTGTCTGTCGTCCTTGTCTGTTGTCGTCTGTCGTCTGTAACGCTGCCGGCCGCCGGGCGCGTGGGTGGTTGGCTACCGCCGGGTCGGGCTCATGGGCAGTCGGGCGGCCGACGCTGCATGGTGGACCAGTACGGTTACGTCCCGTTAGGGCGACATCTTGTTGTGTTAGTCATTGACTAATTTACATCATTTATATCTGCTTTATTCTTTTACTCATTGACTCATTTCATCAGTAATTGTTTACTTCAGACAAAATTTTCTTTCAGTTAAATTTGTATTTGGTTCTGGACAGATTATTTCGTTTCATTTTCAGTTCCTGGATATATAATAATTTTACTCATTTTACTTTCATTTTTAGTTCTCAAATGATTTAACTTATAATTTTAGTTTCCAGCTACACAATTTTACTAAAATTTCAGTTTCAGTTCTTAAATAATTTACTCACAACTTTAATTCTTAACTGTAACAGTTTTACTTAAACTTCAGTTTTAGTTTACAAACATTTCTACTTAATTTTACTTATTTTTTAATAGCACTTTTTTACATTTGACTTGTCTTTTGCCACATGCAGTGATATACCTCACAGTATATGAACAGTTGAACGTTCAAACTAATGAAATAAATGAAGCTCAGCTGTCACATAGATTCTGCACAACACTCCATATCCATATTAACCTACGAGCAATGTAATACAATTTTTTTGAGCATCAACAATGTAACGTTTCGATTTGCGGATTTGTTAATTGTAGTCAAAGTAATCCCAAATGAAACCTTCCCATTTTCTGCCCATAAAAGTTTTAGCTACTCATTATTAGAAAACTTTACAATACTACTTTGGTCGTCTTATGCATGTCCGCAGTGAACGTCAAATAGTAAGCAGGAAATGACAAATGAAAATATAAAGGGTCGTACTGGGCATTAAATGCCCTACCGGTCAGTTACATATAAGGAGATCATAAACCTCTGTTATAATTATTAATTAATTTTGACAGTGACACAATTTCCTTTTTTGTCCAATTATTAGTTAGTTCTTCAAGAGTAATTTTAGTTCTCATTCTTAAAATAATTCCTATTTTTGTACTACTTACACTTAACTGAATTCTGTTACTTACAGTTTCGAGTACTGCTATTGAACATATCACTGGTTAGAACTGTGGCCACTTTGTTCTTTTATGTAGATCTTTGTATATTTTGTATTTTGTGTCTTTTTGGTTATTGTGAGTGGTTGTCAATTGACTGCCTGAAAAACTCGTCTGTGAATTGACCTGACACACATGTTGAGTGGATTACTAACACTGATCACTCAATCCACAAAGAATTTTGTGAAAATGTTTTATGCAGCACAAAAGTATCACATATCGAGTAACGTAAATAAAATTTGTTGAAATAAACTTTTGCCAGAATTTTTTGATATGGTAACTTTGTGTGTACATATACACGTTATATTCTGTGCCCTGTTGCCTTTGAAACAGTTTTTCTATATATAATGTGCATTGTGAGTTTAAAAGTGGCACTTCCATTCAGTCTTATACGTATGCTTTCATTGTTTTGACATGGTTTGAGAACACGGTTTGCAGCATGTGAAAACTCACAATAAGTTCTCCTTTGCAACAAATGGAGGAACAAAGTCTACTTGCAGTTAACTAGTCAAGATTCTGGTGGAAAATTGCTGTTAAATAATTGTTATGTATATGTAGCTATGAGTCTTAAATGTTTCAGTGCATTGTTGTGTTACTGATAGTTGTCAGGTATTGTAGATTTCCGCTGTATGGGAAAGGTAAAGAAAAGTATCAGTTCAACTATGGTGTGTACCTGTTGAACAAAAATATTGCTCAGGTCTGATACCTTGTGTTATTGTGACATATCTCTTTTTTGCTTTTAACAGTTTAGGTTTCGATTTGCTTTTTGTATGTTTTTGCCATTTTGTTCTTGTGTTGTTGCGTTAGGTTTAGTTTCTTCAGTACTCAGCCAAGGGATTAGCTGGGAATATGTCACTAAAATGACCACCATAGTTTAAGGTCATATCAGTGCAATGATGAATATTCATTATTGCAGTGGTGTATTATGGGACATTAGATTATTGTGAACATTGCATGGCTGCATTTCATCCAGTCAACAAAACACAACTTTTTACAGTAATATATGTTAAGTAGTCATGACTCAGAATTAAGACGATGAATTTACCACTGGCAGAACTGAAATTTATGCCCTTATTAGTGTCAGCAATATTGTCTCACCAAAGTTACTCCCATATACCCAAAAGAAGTCAAACATTACACTGCAGGCTCTTGAGTGAAAAAGTGATGTTAAAACGTATCTTTTTGTACACCAGTTTAATGCAGTTGACGAACATTGACATGAAATGACGCATGTTGTTTTATTAGCTTCGGCACTACTGTGGCATACCGACGGCCGATCTCCGGTACTCGCTGGAGAACGTCTGCACATTACTCTGTGATAAACTTGGCATTTCTATGTGAGTTCTGCACACACTCTGTAGTCAAGCTGTCGCTAGTTTCTGACATTTATGAATTAAAAATCATAATGAATGGCCAGTACTTCGAACATGACTCAGATGCAGTCTACCTTGGCGTCACCCTAGGTCGCACCCTGAGTTACAAGCATCACCTCACAAAGGTAGCTAACAAGGTGAAGAGCCATAAAACCTACTCGTGACATTGACAGGCTCCAGCTGGGGTGCAAACGCAAACACCTTATAGTCTTCGGCGTTAGCCCTTTGTTACTCAGTGGCAGAGTACTGCTGCCCAGTCTGGGCATGTTCAGCACACGCCGATCTTGTTGATGCACAGCTCATTTCCACAATGCGCCTTATCAGTTATCACTGGGACATTGCGTTGTGCATCACTGCCCTGGCTACCAGTTCTGGCAATGTGAACATTGAGCCTCCAGTGCTTAGACATAAAGCTGCAGAGGACAGGCTGATTGAGGAGACAGCCGTACTTGAAGATTGGCCGTTACATGAATATGTGTTTTCTCCTCCCTGCAACTGTCTGCCATCATGCACACCCCTCTGGACAGACACTCATCCCATAGACGTCACCAGTCAATGGCAAGATGACTGGAAGTCGGCCTCGGTGGTCAGCTCTTTCCTTGTGGATGACCCCGCTATTCAACGACCAGGATTTGATCTGCTGCAATGATACTGGACACAAATAAACCATTTTCAGACTAACCAAGGTCACTGTGCATCCTGCCACACAATATGGAGCCTTGCAACTAGTAACAAGTGTCAATGTGGCAAACATCAGACAATGTTTCACATTGTCAGCAGCTGCCCGCTGACCAAACTGGAGGTGGCCTGCTGCAGCTTCACTTTGCTGTTTATTGGTTGATGTCACATGGCTTTTAATGCACACGATAACAACAACAGCTAGTTTATGCAGATCTATCTTATGTTTTGGAATTGTTTCATTTTTTTTATTTCGCCCCATACCCTCTAATAGACAGCATCTGAGCTCTGGTGCTTGTCTGTGGGATAAGAGGGAAGATAATCAGAACTGCTCTGTGCTGTGTTGTGTACGACAGTTGTGCACAATGATATGCACACATATGTGAGCAATTCTTACATTTTTGCATGTTAGTTAGGTTTACATTTCTTATTGAGTGTTTTTATTAGGTTTTATGTTTTGTGTATTCTTTCATGTTAGCATAGGTCATATTGTTCTTGTATTGCTTGCTTTTGTTATGCTGGGTTTAGTTTCTTCAGTACTAAGCCAAGATATTGGCTGGAAAGAACGTCTCCAAGATGACCTATTTTGTGTCGAGTGGAATGTAAAACCTTACCTCTATCAATCAGTGTTTTGTTTCTGTTTCGTTTGACTTTTATTTCAGTTGTAAGCGCCACTTAATATGCTTGAACATGAATTTCACTATGATAATTGAGCATCTGAAATGCACTTCCAGCAGACTATGAGATAAAGAGAACGTAGCAATACATGTTATATTATGAATGTTTCAGAAGTGTGGACCATTTATTTGACAGCATTTAGTTGTGACTGTTAGCAAGTGTAGAGGTTGTGTTGTTGTGTGCAGAAGTAGCAACGATGCCTTTACAAACCAGCACTCGTTGATTCCGCCAAGCTTTGGTGGACCGCAGATCCACGTGGCACTGCCCAGAGTACTTGGTCTAGCAACTTCAGAGTCGGTGACAACAGTTTCGTGTGAGTCTGAGTCAGCCGCTCGGACTGTTGAATCGAGTGAAGTCGTTACTGAGATGGGACACGACGTTGTGAAAGACTTGTTGCCTGATGGCATGAACTCCCAGCAGCCAGATGATCTAATGTCTGCAGCCGAGGAATCCAGTATATCTGCAGCTGGGGCAGGATTTGATGCGGCGCTGCGTCGAGCTTCAGCTCCGGAAGCTGCAGACATAGGCAATAAACAGCATTGCCTTGATGATAAGTATGTCGATGCATTGGTCACTGATGACAGTCCTGGCAGTTTTCACAATGGACTCGCTGCATGCAGCGCAGCGTGGCACGCATTGAATCCCAGTCTTGGCCAAGTGGCGTCTGACAGTAGCATTGCTTCTAGTGTTGGTAGCTTGCTGGATGGCACCGGCATGGATATCAGTGGACTTGTGTGTCGGACAGCGGCAGTGGCTGGCCACAGCAGCTTCAAGACGCATGCGATGACAGAGCAATCATCTTGCGTCGACACTGCTGTAGGCGATGTCGATGATAGCTTAGCAGAGAAGACGGAGACGAGCGACAGAGATGACGACACTCAGCAACACATGTCTCGTGACCTTAGCGTCAAGGGTCACGAGAACGACATCACACAGCAGCATTGTGTTAAATAAAACCTTTTGTAATACCGAGTCTAATTTTGTTTTTAAAATGCCGGTGTCCATACCTGATGACGTTCTGCTGCATGTTGTTCATTCCGCTCATTCATCACTCGTATGTTGCTATTTTCGTTTTGAAAAGTGAATCTGATTTGGTTTGTCAGTTTGTTTGTTTTTAGGAAATCAGTTACTCAAGTCTGCTGTCTGTTTAATTTTGTTTCTGCTTGTGGTGGCGTGCAGAGTTGTTTTTCCTGCATATGGGTGATATTTCATCAATGCCTATGCTAAGCTTCTGTCTCGTTTTGCTGACAGTGTAGTGTTAAGGCATTGTTGTTGCTGTTTGTATGGCGACCATTATGTAGATATGCTACATGTTATACTAGAATTGGCGTCAGTCTTTGTCAAGACTGATGACTTGTTGAGAAATGTAAACACACACGCTTTCAGTCTGTCTTCTTTACTGAAGCTATTCCAGCATGGGCTGCGTCCTTCAACATTGAATGTTTGGAGCATATTTTTAAAAGGCCATTTGTCATCCAACCAGCAGTGTTAGAGCATGAAGGATACTCCAACCGGGAAGATCAGAAACTATCCCGAGGGTGGGGTTACTGCATCTATTTTGCCAGCTTGCTGATGTCAGTAACTGAGTGATTGGTTGGTTAGAGTTTAACAGCACTTTTAAAACAGTCGCACTTTTAACACAATCTAAGTCATGTCACACCTTTTAGGATAACTTATTGTAAAAGTTATATCTTCATAGTAAAAATTATTCCATTAACAACAATGAATATGAACAGATTTGAGTATCATATTAATGTGATGCATTTTCTTATTTTATTTCATGTAACACCATGCACCGTTGGTTAAAAAGTGGAAAGAAAATGGGTAGGAAAAGTACATAGTAAATGTGCTTGTCAGAATGACGTAAATTTAAATGATGAAATGTAGGCAGTTGTTCTTTAAAGGCTGTGATCACAATCAGTTTTGCATTATGTTTATTTTTTGGAAAGCACAGCACACATCAAAGAAAATGAGTGCTTTCAGTTGTATATGTGTGTTCTTTTTTTGCATGTAGTTTTGAGTAACCAAAAGAAATAGTTTCAATCAGATGCTAGAACTTGAAGTTCATGAGTTATGTAGTACAGTATTTGCAATTGAAAAAACGTATACGTTGTATTTTGTATTTTTTATTCGCCCCTGGTAGGTATGCAAAGTATTGTGATCTGCGTGTCTGTCTGTCTGCTTTTGAAAACCTATGTGTATATCTCACAAAATTTTCTGTACATGTTAACCTGTGGTCATGGCTCGGTCCTCGTCTGACGACAGTAGAATTAAGCCTATTCACGTCGCATGAACTGAACTGAATCAGAAGTTACTAGGTCTATGTATCTACTGTTATAATTGAATTTCACTGACAATGGAAAATTTAAAATGCAATATGAACGTCCATTTTCCGTTTGTCACCAACAGTGGAAAATAAGAAATGGACGTAGGTCAATGTAGTAGAGCTGCCACTTAGCGAATGACTCTGTACACAACATCACTATAGATTTATGATACATGTACAATAAAAAGGAAATTGTGACATTTAAGAAATACTAAAACATACATTAAACAGAAAATAGTTCAAAAGTAATGATGAAATGACAAATCTCGATGATTATAATTGGTTATATAAAACACAGTGTGAATTTGAAAATGATGATGGATGTTGATATTCCATTTTCCATTTTGAGCAAAAGTCAAAATAGTGATAGACAAGCCATCCCACCTCTATGCAGCATGATGGCTTGACGTCCATCCGTGAGCTGGCTGCGCAGGCAGCCACCCGTCGTTCGCCTCACTATACGGACCCCAGTTCAGTTCAGGTCAGTTATGCGATGTGAACTACATTTTTGTGTATCCGGTATTGTCTCTGATATAGCCATATTTGAGATGAAAATGGACATTAAACTTCAACTAACTTATGTATCCGGTTTTGTAGATTTCATCATGTTTTCCAATGATGGGGCACGTGTAGTGTAATAGTGTAATGGCCAGAATTAAAGACAACGTTATGTTTGATCAAGTTTGCCAGAAGGCAAATGACTGACGAAGTTGCTGTCTATAATTGCAAGCTTATTTGTGTGGCGTTTTAGCAGCTGTCATTACCGTGTAAAATAAAACTTCTTTTAACATTGTGATTTTTGTGAACTCCCGTATTCGGGTTTCGGTCATGTCCACATTGAAAAATTGCATAACTGTAAATTTATCAATAAATATGAAACTTTGTAAGTAATCTGAGTTCAGTTCCGGATGATTTCCAGAGATTAGATATTCTATGGAAGTAATGGAGGTTGTTTTTAATTGTTGGTGAATATAATTAATAGTTTTAACGTACCTGCAGCCTGAATTGTCAAGTGAATGTGATACATTTGATGTTCGAACCTGAGTGAAC
>Ga0209780_1000692_pt1 | contig 19254 bp, 15 predicted proteins | sample WorMetexBAHAMAS2_FD_187384 | JGI IMG/M metagenome (GOLD analysis project Ga0209780, IMG submission 187384) | Marine gutless worms symbiont microbial communities from Max Planck institute for Marine Microbiology, Germany - Inanidrilus exumae... | ecosystem: Host-associated > Annelida > Digestive...
TATATATATAGATTACTCAGCCCGAAAGCTGCAGATACTAATGTTACTGTCCTACGAAAGATGGAATGTTTAGTCGACCTGGACACTGCTGTAAGGGCGTGCAGCTCGTGTCCAAAGCTGTATATCACAATGGCCATCGTGATAAACCCAACTGCCTGATTCGATCCTCGGATATCTCACACACAGTCGTGCATGTTATCGCTAGACCGCTGCCACCTGCATACAACACACCGTTGTCTCACCTGAGAAACATGCGCATTCCGGTGTCGGTGATCTGACTCTGGATCGACTTCCACGACCGAACGACGGTGAAGAGCTCGCGCTGAGTCAGCGGCATCGGCGGCAGGTGCGCGCTCGTCAGCGGTCGACAGGCGATCGGCGACGGCGTCGGCGCGACGAGTCGCTGTGACCGACCGACACACGGCAGCCACCTCAGCAGGTCGGCCACTGCACCGACCGCCGACAGTGAAGCTCGACGACTCTCGTCTCGCGTTAACGACGCCGTAGTTCTACCTGCAACAGATCTGTGCCAGGTAACGGCGTGGTTGCTTCGCACCGCACCAACGGAACTAAACCGAACTGCACTAATTCGCAACATATTCAGAACTTAAACTGCCATTTCCGTTCAGCTCAATCGCGGCGATGCCTCTACAAATCGTATTTCATCGATTGATTAATGTTTTACGTCTCACTTGACACAAAATAGGTCGTTCGTTCGTTATTGCGCGCAGAGGTCCAGCCTACTCTGGACCTCAGCGCGGAGACCTCGTATAGTGGTCTAGTGCGCTAGCCCATGGACTGGGAGAGGAGGAGAATTGGTAGGTGTGTGCTAGTGTATGTGTGACGTGTAGGGTGGAGGAGGATACGTAGGAAGTGAGCAGCTTATCGGGTATTTGTAGAGCGCCCACTCTAGACGTGGCCCACCTCCTGGCTTATTATTGGTGCTGTGTACTGCACCAGCCAGTGGCCAGTCATGCTTTTTAGCTTCAGCCAGGCCGGCGCGGCTAACAACATTGACGCTGCTACTCAAGGTGTCAGCAACGGTCACAGATTATAGAGGACGCCGTCGAACTCTCTTTTTCCTGCCCAGGATTAATAATTTATCTCCCTGTTCATCATGTGCGTAGGAATCATTAGAAACTATATGGAAAGTACTCTGAGAAAGTAGGCTACAATTCCCCGCGAAAGCGTTTTTGTCGCCAACACTTGGCAAAACTTGCCACACCTACTATTTTGCGGCCCGCTAGTTCCGAATTTTCCGACGGAGCTAGTTTTGTAAACAATCGCCGGTTTACGGAGTTTTTTGACTGTTACTTCCACATCCCTCTACCCCTCTACCGATCGTAACGAAACACGAACGTGGTCTTCACTTTCCCCTATGGTACAAATCCGTCCACAATCGTTATGTTATCGTGGTCACAGACAGACAGACACACATACAGACACAGACAGATGGACGGACAGACACATGATGACAGCATAATACCGCGCTAGCATAGCGTCGCGCATTAATAAAATTACAAATCACTTTATCAGTTTCATCGTAGCGACGAGGACCACACAGAATGTATGCATAGTCAACGTAGGTTAAATTTGGTGTGACTGCCAGGTATTAGCTAACAGCCTATAGTAGTTAATAGCCTACATCCATCCCAACGTACTGCGTTATCTCACTATTTAGGCTACCCACGCGGTGTTCTCAGACAGAGGCTTGATGTGGCCGTGTTGCGTGCAATGAACACAATATAGTATTCGGCTCGAAGGCTATCTGTGCACAAGATGTTTACTTCTTGCATTCGACGATGCCTAGTGTCATGTGACTGCGACTGAGTGATATCAGCGTTATCTGCCGTGTTACTTGTTTAGTTTCCAATCCATGCCTGCTTTTCTTCCATGTCGGTCAGCCATGGCGGTACAGCGGCGTAGTTGGTTTACCCAATATCGGACATCGGACGTTGCCGAAGATTTCGATAGGTAGACTTCTTGTACGGGAATGATTGTGAATTGATTCTAGGGTAAAAATAGAAACTAATCCCCGTAGGGCATTTGGTCGTGAATTTCCGGCGATCTGTAATTAGTGCGTAGTTATGGTGGCCTCAAGTCGCAAGACGTTGAAATTTTGAGAAATTTATGCGTTTTTTTGGAAAAACGACCCCTTACGCTAAAATTTTCAAAATTTTGTTCCGAAAGTTTTCATCGCGACACCGATCGACGTTATGTTCAAATGTCGTAAATTTCACCGACGGGAAATCGGTGAAATCGTGCGTTAATTTAGGCCTAGCTGAGAAAAAAACAAAATTTCGCCCAACTCACGCTAAGGCAGCAATGAAAGTTAATTACCCGTAAGTTTTAGAATGCACAAAATATTACGAATGAGGAATGACATGAAACGTTCAAGTTGAGTAAATTCCTTTACAGTTAGTGTTAGGACACAGAGCCCGTCTTGACGGGTAGTGTTGACAGACGACCGTAAACACGTGTGTCCAAAATGACACCCGTGTTGACGAGCTGTCTGGACGGCCCGTTAACAATCAACATCGTTATAGTTATAGTGTGCGGCAACAATACATTCGTGCTATGTCTGAGATACGATATATTTACGTGCGCTCAAAAGCTGACGCTGTGACCAGCTTAATCTAGCGCACGGCACGTACAGAAACGAAAAATAAGGAAAACTAAAAACAATAAATTAGCCCCGCGTGGGACTGACGATCGACTCTTCGCAACTGACGTTTCTGCCAAGTTCAAAGTCACGTAATATAAAAACTAGGTCAAATATCAAAAATCGGGCCCGATCAAATTAACATAGTATACCCTAGTTTAAGAATCATTGGTCAATTGCCAGCTCCCATTGTATAAAATGGCGGAGGAGTCTAGATAGCTTTTGAAAATGGAAGGATTTCCAACTTTGAAGGTCTCGTGACCTTGACCTTGGATGGGGTCATACCGCATACCGTCGTACACCACTCATCGACCTCTACCTACATGCTAAAGAAATTAAAATCGAAGAAACTTTTTGTTGACGAACGGCCCGTGGGGGAGGATTGGTTAAACATGTATAGGTTTTAAGCCGGGAGTAAAACAGAGGCAGTTACGGATAAGCAGCGTGGTGAATTAAAAGAGGAAAAACAGGACACGGTGCATAAAAGGCTCGAATTGAGAGTTCTCGGTCAAACCGTGTGACCTGATACAATGCAAAATGATATATAGCCTACGATCACAGAGTCGCCGAGCCACGTGCGTGGAATACGCTGCCGACAGACATCAGACTCGAGTAGGCCTAGTTTCCGCGAGAAGCTGAAAACGCACTTTTAGAGTCAGCTACGACTCCTTTGCTTTTACCGCCTACGACGCCGTTGAGCTTCTGTAAGGAGCGGCTTACAAATTTATGAGGGTGATTCAATTCGACAAGCGGCCGAAACCGGCGAACATTTATATCGTGTTATTAGTTCACGACAACAACCAACTCTTACCTGTCCGCTTCGCAGATACAGCTGTAAAATGACCAGAATTAATTCAACAGCTGCTAATTCATGCAGCACTGGACGTAGCACAGCAGCTACCAGCGGCTCGCGGCATTCAGGCAAAACCGCAGTGACATGGGCTACATGTAATATTTTACTCGTTATTCTCAGAAATACAATTTCATTTGATAATTCGGACCGTATGCAGTCTTCAATCTAAATATGACTTTCAGAATACATCGTACAACGACGTTATCGAAATGAATTGCAGAGACAGCTGTTTCCAACTCCGGATATGTTAACTGCCATTGACTAATGAACATGTATATTCCAAATCAAACATTGTGCGCGAATGCGGCAGCATACACACACAACATACATGTAGACTGGAATCAACGTAGGCTCAATTATAAGACTGATATGATAAGTTTCAATTCATGTGTTAAACATTTCTGCAAGTTCTCTTAGATGTTGTATATCAGTATATGTGCACGTCATTAATTTAATTACGCCTTTCTAGCGCGCTATTGTCACAACGGCTCCAAAACAGGAAATACTACAGCGACGTCATGTTGGCCCGGGGTACCCCCTTTGCTCCTCCCTTGTCCATTCACTTCCTCATCTTTTGCTCTTTATTACCTTTTCCCTTTTTCCATTTCTCATCCACTTTACTTATTTTCTTCTATTGTCCATCCGATCCCTTTCTACCAGAATAGTCCCACTCCCGTTTCCAGGCGTGAGGTCGTAGGAGGCGACCGAACCTGGGTTTATAGTTCGTTTTGTTTCATGATTGTGTTATCTGTATTGCTTAGTTAAGATTTATTCTGGTATTTTGTTGTATTTGGTTTAGTTTAGTCTTGCGGTGTGACAGTTGTCTTTCCCTGTTGTAGGCGCTGGCGTAATAATTTAAATGAGCCTCTCGATCCCTTTCCATTTGCGGTGGCTGCTGAACAAAAAGGCGGCCAGGGTTGAGGTTAATATATCGCTGGCCTTCCTTCACTGGGTAGGGATAGCTCTCCACCGTTGAACTTGTCTCTGATATAGCCATATTTGTGCTGAAAGGGGACATGAAACTCAACTAACTAACTAACTCGTCGTTGCACAAATAAAAATTATTCTCAGTTTCTGTTTGTTTGAACTGTTCCATGCTGCGAACACTACGGGGTCACCTTCACGACACCAGCTGTGGTAGATAAATGCATACTTAATTAAAAATCATCAACATTGCCGAATTGCCGCTACACATCCCAAATTTAAAATTCTGGGGATTCCTTCACCCCTCACCAAACAGGAGTAAATTTTACACACAAGATTGCACCTATCGCGTGCTCTTCCCTACCAACATTCATTTGCATGGCGAAAAAAATGACCAAAAGTTTTCCGGGGCTGCTGTTGCTGTACCATCCCAAATTCGACTATAGGCCTAATGGACAAATTTGTCATGCAAATGTGAACATGCTCTATGCCATATTTCAGTTTCATCTGCACAGTCACTCACATGGCGAAAAACCGCAAATGTCAAAATCGGCCATAAACTCCCCCCCCAAAAAAAACAAAAATTCACGAGAATCATGCAAGGGATATAATTAAAGGTCATTTATATTCCATAATTTCGTAAAATTTACAGTGTTTTGTGATCCAAACCGTGGCACCGATTGAGGTGTAATTTGACATGCGGACAGTCGACTAGGCTACGCCAAATTTCAACTCAATTGGTGCAACGTGAGCCCGGCTATGTGGGAGAAAAAAACCCCAAATCGACCTCTGAGCAATGTCAGTACCGGGTATGCCCTGCGGGCAATCCAGCTGTTAATAGTAATAATAATAATAATAATCCAGTTGTTACAGTAGACAGCCTCTAACACCTTCCACTAGGATGCAGAGTTAATCCTGAAGACAGATGTGCCAAAGCAACACTCACATGCTCACCATACCTAAGAACTTGCTGCCAGAGAACAGGGGCCCCGATGCCCCAAGCCAAATTTTGTCTGTGGGTCCCTAACGCCATAGTAGATGCAACATCCTGCTCACACATAGCGCCATTGATAAGTAGAAAACATACGCAGTCGCATCAACGTGCAGACCCACGCCGACAACGGCTGCACATAGCACAGCACAGGGTGACGGGATATCGGCTATAGGCCTAGTCACTAGCAACCGTGCGCCGTGACGGTTCTCGTAACCGTGTGACCTTGACCTTTGGCTCCGCGCATAGCGAGCGACTGCTATAGAGTATATGTCAAATTTCACTGACATCAAAGAAACTTTTTGTGGACGGACATACGTACGTACGCACGGATTTAAGTCTACATTTGAGACCGGCTTTATCAGATCGACTCTGTCAAAGAGTCCACCTGAAAACAAGCAAAAGTGACTTTTTTGACAGTTTTCGTAACCGTGTGAGTGTGACCTTGACCGTTTGACCTCTGGCCCCTAGCCTCCATGCATGGCGAGCGACTGCTATAGAGTATACGTGTATCAAGTTTGGTATTGATAGCTCAAACCGATTTCCTGTTAGAGTGCGGACAAACAGATACACAGATAGACGCGCCTGAACGCCCTACCCACGCCGGCGGCTATGCCGGCGGGGGCAATTTGCAGTAGCATTTGCATGCAGCTCTGCGACAGAGTAAGTAACTAATACCTATGGACAATGTGATCAGTACAAGGTTATGGATTGATCATTGAGTGTGCAGCTTATAACGTGTTGCACAAGGAATAACGGACAAAACTTAATAACAAATTAACTAAGACCGGCAGGGCTCTCGTTAGTGGACGTATCAACGAATATACAGTAGTACGTCTTAAAAATCGTAATATACGGCCAAAAAATTAATGGTTGGGCGTATAAATATGCCAAAAAATTGAAGCCGGGCGTAAGCATACACATACGTCTAAACAAATGCCTCGGCATATTCAGTTGGCATTTCACAATACGTCAGATAGAAAAGTTTAAAATGTAAGTACTTAATTGCCGGTTATTAATTTAAGTTGCTTCAACCATAAATTAAACTATCTCTGCTCACTGCCCAGCCCCCCCCCACACACACACAACTAGCATATGGCAACAAAATCATGCACCTGGTGTATAGCTTACGTCAATAAATTTGACCTACAGTCGTAATGTACAACAAAAATTAACACCGGAGTCCCAGCTCAAGACATCTTAACAAGAGTCATGCAATTATCTGAGCAATCTACATATGTATGCGTTGTTCTCAGACTGTAGCTGTATAAACTGTATAACGCACACGATTACATTAGCTATCATAAAACCCATCACTTTAAGAATAGCAAAAAATGTTATTTACAGACTAACATAATGCACTAAACCTGCTGATAGATTGCACTGCATGCCATAAAAGATAATAATTTGTTCATTGCATCGATCTGTTATAAGCAGCAACAGTAAATGATTGACATTTGCGTTGTAGTTACTTATTCATCCGTAACACATTTTTGTAATCCAGGATAACACTGATGACAATACGATCATGATGATCAAGATTAAGAACTCATCAAGGTCCAGTGGCCATTCCGGCAAACTGATGAACACCCAAAAATCCAAACAGAACATGATAAAACAAACGTATATACCAATAAACAGCTTGGCCCAAAAAAAACAGGAAATAACAACACGATAAACGGAAATGGCACACTAATAGCATGTGATACATCCTCAAAGCGAGAAGAAAAATACACCGTGCCTCCCAAAAAATCTGTCCACCTATTTTTTGAATACTAACTCTGTCAAAAACTTAGATTTTAATGGTTTATGGGGTGTGAAATTCTGAGAAAATTTGACATCAAAAGGTTATACATGTGTCCACCTCACCTGTAGCCACTTTACTTTGTGAAATCCAAAAAGTCATTTTCAACAACACTACTAGTACGTACGTAGTTCTGATTATTTGTGTTATCTCAGCAAGACACTGTGCTTGTGCTAGAGTCAAGCCTCTGCACCGTGAGACACCGCACTTCACCAGTCCTCACATAGTCAGCCAACAGTCCTGATATAAATCCAGTAGATTACCGCATCTGGGGCATGATGCAAGAGCATGTTTCCAATACCAATCCGCGATATGGACGAGTTAAGGCAGCGGCTTGTTGAGACATGGGCTGAATTTCAGCACAGCGTGGTGGACGATGCCACTGATCAATGGCGAAAAAAGACTGGAAGAGCGTGAGGTGGTCACTTTGAACACTAGCTGTGACGCTGCTTGCCTGACATTCAAGTTGCCATCACAACTGAGTCTTTTCAGAGCCACCAACGTTTGGAGGAAAACAATATATCTTCAGTCAGATGAACAAGTACTGCATTTCACAAGGTAGTGCAGTGACATTATCAGATGTGGTGGGCAAGTTCACCGTCACAGTTTTTACAGTTCGTTTTATGCTGAGATAATGCAAATCATCAGAAGTAAGTATCTGTAGTACTATTGAAAATGACTTTTTGGCATTTCCCAAGGTAAAGTGGCTACAGCTGAGAGGTGAGGTGGGTAATTTATAATCTTTTGAGGTCCATTTTCTCAGGATTTCACATATCAAATATCATTAAAATTGGTTACTTTTGACAAAGTTAGTCAAAAAATATAAAGGTGGTCAGATTTTTTGGGACAGTGTATATCATCTCATAACTAATTAATGAAATATATATTTACATATCAAAACAAGTAACACAGCTGTCACTTAATAGGATTTTAGACCTTCAAGATATTCTGATTCAACGTATGTCTGACGATGATTAACAGCACAATTCTACGGCGAGGTTTACTATACACGTCCGTCGTGACGAAGCAGTTCGTAATGACAACGTTAGTAGTCTACGCGATACATCATGTTGGCTGCACGCAGCTGCTGCAGCAGTGGGTCAACAGCGAACAGGTTGCTATACGGTGGCTGTTGCGGAGGCTGGTGAGCCACAGCCGGCTGCTGTGACTGAAAAGATGGAGCCATTCGTCGGTCATATGGCGGCAGCTCGCCGGCGGCCAGCGACTGTGCCGGGTGATGATATGATGACCGACTGAGCTGGTGCCGGTCCAATGGCATTGCAGTGGACAGGTGATCAAAGGCTTGTCGATCGTATGCCTGTGAAGCCAGCGTGGACGGGTAATGGACATCAGACTGCAAGCTCGGCGATGACAGATGGCTGACGACACGTGACTGCAGCTCAGAAGGCTGGTCGACAATCCGCGAATTGGCCACATTGCAGTCAAGAGGCTGAAGACTTGGAGGTCGTGACTCCGAAGACAGGCTCCTTGTGGCCAGACTAGAATCGGCTGCTTGACTAGTCACGCTAACTGGCGTCTGCACGTTCTCACCTAGCCAATCATCTCGGTTCGAAGGCGGAGACGGATGCACGGTTGCTGGAGATGTTGTTGCCGTGTTGTTGTCGTCTGAAGCAGGCACCGAGGCAGTAGATGTGATCATAGATGGCGGCGGCGGATAGAGAACATTTTTGGGGGCACGACGTCGTCTCGAGCCATGCATCTCTCCAGGCCTAATGCAGCGGTGAGCCGTCAGGCTGTGTGTTCCCTGACCACATTTACTGCAGACGAAAGGGAACTGCTCGGGTTTGCCGGGGTGCATGCGTGACTGATGGTTACGCACGTTGTGTGAGTTCTTGAAGAACTTTCCACACTGGTCACACTGTGCCGTCTTTTCTTCTGCACTCACAACCAGCAACAAAAACACTGTGCAAAATACAGTCAAAATGCCAGCAACAAGTGCCCAAAGTAATGTGGCAAAAGGCCGCATCGCCGGCTTGTCACCTTTGTGGCTATGAAAGGATTCGTCCAATCCTGAACCCCATCTACTAATGGTTTCTTGGACCCATATGAATCAGCCCCCAAACGGCATCTCATTCGGTTCACCCGTTTTTGCGCAGTGCAACACAAAGACTGACACACAGACCACACTGCATGCGTCATCTGCAGCAACAGTCTGCAACTTATACACTGACAAACTGTTCTTCGGTCGGCAATTACGACAAACACTCTGTTCACTCCACGCACCAGACTACGGTTCGGAGAACGAGCATTCCGCGTCGCCGCTCCCAAGGCGTGGAACCAACTCCCTAACAATGTCCGTTCTCTTCGCGATACCAACTCTTTCAAGAAGAAACTAAAAACTTTTTTATTTACGAAATTTTATTATGTGTAATTTTTATCTAGTTGTAGTTCATTATCGGACACCTATTGTTAACCTGCTAACTTTGTATGTACTGGTCAGCTTTCAGCTGTATAGTATCTAACTGTCATTAACTGTAACTGTAACTGAGTTCTAAAAATTTTAACACAGTGTATCCTAGCTTAATTTGCAGTCGACGATGAGCAATAAACTGTGAGCAAAGTAGCATCTGCGGGCCACAGCCACAGCAGACCAGATAAACAACCCGTGCGGTTGCTCTTATTTATAAGACAGTACACTCAATTATCATAAGTCAGTCTCTGTGGCTGCACAGTGAAATACTCAATGAGAATGCTGTGTCAAAATGGTTAACAGCATCAACCAGGTTCAATCACAATGTGGCCGGATAATTTCTGTTACGATCACTAATACGAATGCTCGGAGATTAATTTCTTATGTCTGACGGTGTCTTCTACAATCTGTGACCGTTACTTCCTCTGAAGTGATGACCGTTTGGAAAAGTATAAATGTGATTATTTATTTTACTTAAGGTTCCAGGGCACTGTGTGCACATACAAACAACAACAAAGTCATAAAGTCTACAATTTCTACACAACCACCACGGCTAGCCAAAGTAATGGGAATGGTCAAATTTCGATCCTCTGTGGCTCCGAAACTCCTGAACGTACGTATTTTGATTAAACTTGGAATATATAACTATGTTGCGTGGGTGGTCTGCGTGAACATGTGACTTGACAAGTTTTCAGTTTCTTAGCACACCTTTTGACTTTATTCGTGGGATCATGCGGAGCCTGCAATGACAGATGGATTTTGACAACCAGTACGCCACGTTGTGTTTCCACACTAGTTAACGCCTATGTGGGTCGCACTGATACTGCTCTGCTCCCAATTTCGTGGTCAAATCCCCCATAACCCCACATTTTAGGGGCGTGAATAAGCATTTTCAAGCCAAACTTGCAACATATTAAAAGTTAGTTGCATATTATCGAAAATACTGTATCGATTCCAACAAAATTTTGCATAGTGATAAACACCACTGAATACTCTTAGTGGGTCGTCCAAATACATGAATAACACATCCAAGATGGCGGCCATTTTGACTTTTTTAAATCGCAATATCTCAGCAACAGTTTCACTGATTGTCAAAAAATTAGGTAAAAACCGCTTAACAATATGGGTCATTTAAAATGTAAATTCAAGATGGCGGACGGCCGCCATATTGAAAACCGTTAAATCACCATAACTCAACAACAGTTCAACTGATATCACCATGGTCACTATATTGTCCCCAGGGAGTTTATAGTAAAGAGAATTACAGTAATCAAGTTTAAAGTGAACGATAGAGGTAGCAATGGTACAGGCAGTTGACAAATCAAGGTAAGAAATGAAACATGTGCATTCGGTTTTTGAGATACCAAGTGGGAAAACAGACAAACAAACAAACAAACCAACAAACAACTGCTTCACCCTATCCACGTAACTACCATCAGCATGGGATACAAGTAAACATGTAAAAATATATCAGGATGTAATAAAGCATACATCCATAACTTACGGCAATCGAATATGCAAATAGGATGATCACTGGGGTTTCATATCGAGTCAGATTTACAACTTAGTACCATCACTGAAATACAAACAGATCGTATCACCTGAATGAATGGTCAGGTGACGGTCGTAGTGTGAGTGGTAGCGGAATCGTTTGCCACATCGGTCGCAGGTGTAAATGCGCACTGGGTTCGTGCCGAGAAGGTGAACGTATCGCATGTGTCGCACAAGCCTCTGGCGAGTGAAGAACGAACTGTCACAAATCTCACACTTGAAATCACGTTTCAGCACGTGAGTCGCCTTGTGCTCTATCAACGTTGCACGGTCGACAGAGCGGAACTTGCAGTAGCAGCAGTGGTAAGCACGTTGTCGATTCGGATTTTTTGGGCAGTAAAGGCCGACGTGCTGGCCCAAATTCCCATAGAATACACCACAGTGTGGACAGACACCCTAAAACGTAAATTACAACGGATGTTAATACCCAAGCAATACAAGTAACAATTAATACAGCTCTTATAAACCGCCAACTTTCACTGCTTCTAATTTTTCGGACCAGACACGGCAAAACTTCTATGTGCCAAATGTCATCCAATCAACAAAGTCAACAATGTCAAAGGCACTGAAGGACAAAAATGCAAAAACTAACGATGAAAACACATATCAGAACAAGAACACAGCTGTTGCAGTCAAAAGGCGTCAAACCTGTGTAAGATTATTCATTATATGCCTCACTGTTATGGTATAATTCGGTTCATAATCTATAACACAGACGTGACTGAGTGTAAACATGGGGAAAGAAGTTTTTAAAAATCTGGCACCGGCAGGATTTCAACTCAGCACTTATGGTACAGCAAGTCATCATGCTATTTGACTGTAGAATCACTGGCATGCTGCACCTAGTCAGCCCTCTGTTCATCACAGAGCACAACTTGGCAAATGTGTGAAATGAAACACTGCATCAGATGCATCAGACCCCAGAAATGTACACTAAAGTTTAAAAAATGCATTGCTATAATGTCACATAGGCACTGCTTATTCGCGGAAAGTTGAGATCAGTGCCTAAAAAAGCGAGAAAGCGCATTGACAGGACTACGAGGCCTTTGCAGGAAGACATTACAGTCCGATCCGGGCATAGCACAGACTATATGATACATGGGTTTAGGCCTAATGATGAGTGCCTTTAATGAACAGTAGAACTTTGCTCAACACTTCGAGCGATCGAGTTGTGGTACCTGTCGAGTTGGTACTCAAAGTATACGACCAAAGTAATTACGCTTCTGACTATATGCAATACGATGAAAACAATAGAGTAGACTATTCAAGAAATGGTGCCAAAGTTTTCAGTATTGCAAACATGTACAGACATTTAACAGTGTAATGTTGTCTTTAGAGAGTTGCAGATTTACTCCCAGAATAATAAATCGACGTAAAATTCTAAACTATAACTCAGTAATTTAAAGCACCTTTCCGAGGTAAACAGTAAACCCTGCCGGCCCAGAGTATCTATCTACCTACTTAAATATAATTACTGGGGTCTAATGCGTCCGACTTGGTGTTTAGTTGGTCCAGCGACTTCACCTACAGAGAATTAGTATGCCATCACCGTAAAGCCTGCGTCTGCAGGATGGCAAGCTTGACATTAAAAAAGCACATAAAGGCAAGAAACTATACATTATTAACAGTATTACTTTATTCCAGAAAAAAATTCTGTTTCAGTTATTATTTAAGTTCTGGACAGATTAATTTCAATTTCATTTCAGTTTTAGTTCTCAATTATATAATAATTTGACTTAATTTCAGTTCTTAACAGCATAGCAATTTTATTTAAACTCCAATTTCAGTTCACAAACATTTCTACTTACTCTTCAGCAACACACTATATATTTGACAAATTGACTGTCTCATGCAGTGATAAACTACACAGTATGTGAACTACTCAACATACATGCTAATTAAATATAAGCAGCTCAGCTGTCACTGAGATTCAACATGACACATCACAATAATTTTATCCACAAGCAGTGTACTGCACTCGTTTCCAATTCGAGTGTCAACAATGCAACACTGCTTCCATTTGTTTATTATAGTCAAAGTAATTGCAAATCAAACTTTCCTGTTTTATGACAGCTAAAGTTTTAGTTAATCTCATTACTGGAAAATTTTACAATACCACTTTGGCCGACTTACAAATGTCAGCAGTAAACATTAATCAGCGAATGCACAATGAAAATCTGAGGTCACACTGAACAACAAATGCACTGCCTGTCAGGTGCACATTATTGGATAGTAGACGTCTTGTATAACTGTAAATTAATTTTGACATTACATGTAGAGATCACACATAATTTCAATTTCCATTCAGTCTTGACAATAATTTCAATAATTATTTCATTCTTAAGAATAATTTCACTTTCATTTCAGTTATCATTCTTAATTTCCACTTTCATTATACACACAGTTCACTGACACAAATAAGTTTACTTAGTGTCAACAATTACTGTTAAGAAATGTATCACCAATAATTAAGCAACTGATATTCAGTAAAAAGACTGGCCTTTTTTTCCCACTTGGGTCCATCTTTCGATCTTACACTGCGCACTCTGTTCTTTGTGTCTGTTTGCAAATGTGACTTTTTGTGGCTCATGTGTTTCAATTTTCTTGTCAATGATTTCGCTGAGAGGCTAGTCTTGTGAGCCCTTCTGTTACCAGTGGTTGATTTCGATTCACACGCACCACCAGTATCACTGTTTCTTATCGCATTCAATTCGTCATCTAACGCTGGATCAGTCTTCAGCTTGAATCTGAGACATGCTGGAGCCTTGGTTCTCTTGACTGGGTTTCTATGCAGTGGTTTCTTTGGACTCCAATCAGTGTCAGCAGCATCACTGTCAGAAGAACTGCTTTCACCACCAACAGCATCATCATACATCTCAACATTCGCCATGCCCACTACTGCCAGCGACTCTTTCGTCTTGTGACTGGGCGCACTCAGACCGCTAGCTCTACAGTATTTATCATCTGCAACAGTAGTTCTCCTGTTGACGCTGCTCGTCTCGTCTCCATCTTGGTCCTCAAAATCATCTTCATCATCGTCAAGATGTGCCACGTCATTCTCCGTATCACTGGCCGTGACAGCTTCACAGTTGTCAGCGACATCTGTGTCGTCGTCGTCGTCGCTGACTTTGTACTTGATGCCGGTGGCACTGCGAGCTCTAAGGCGCGACGCAATGCCGTGAATCAGTGACCCAGCCACTAACGTGCCATTTGTCTTGGCCACTTTATGCTCAGCACGCTGCTGTCCTGCAGCGCTGGTTGCTGATGCTGGTACTGTGATGGACACTGGTCGTCGCGGCGGTTCCAGCAATGCGTCTATGCAACAGTGGCATTTGCTGGCATCAGCACGGAACAATGACCGTCCAGGACGAGCTTCAAACACACACAGTTGCACACACAATCCACATACTGGCAGCAGAAACCAAAAATCCCAGACAGCAGCCATTTTAAAAATAAATACACAGTCATACCTCCACAATCGTTCGTGCTATCATAACAAAATTTTGCCTGGTAACCCAGAGTGGTATTCTCAACAATGTCTGTAGTTGAAATGATGAATTTTATTTTAACATCCAAGATGGCAGATGGCCAATTTCCTTATGCCAGTATATGGCACAATAAGGAGCAGGCACACACTTGCAGGTCCCCAATTTGTTGTCATCACCCATATGAGTCATCAGAATGGCATCTGCGTGTGTGCCAAACACTCCCACTTAATGCACAAGCATCACTGAGCCAGAAATGCACCACATTTGATGGAATGACAGCTCATAATCGTGATTGGATTTGATGCAAACACGTCCACAATGACTGCCAGTAATAACACTACCACTACTACCGTTGGTTTTTACTGAACTTTTCCACACAAAAAATTGTAACTCAATATAACTTAGTAATACACAAGCCGATGAAGCTAACACGACATACCTTCAAATGTCAAGGTAACTCGACTATCTTTCTTAGTCAGACGGATGTCAATCTTCTCTGTCAACAGCCAAACATAATCAAAATTCTGCAAGTGATGTATTGCAATGTACAGCTAGTGATATTTTTCTGCCATTTTCTGGAACTGATTTTTACGGAATTACAGGTATTATATGGCTGTGTAATGGTAATCTACAGCATCAAATTATTATTTATTTTGAACCTTCAAACTCCCAAATCTCGCTGGGTGGGACTTAGGTTGTGAGTGACAGGTCACTGTCACACAACAGCAGCCACACGGTGTCCGCCTGCAGACCGACAGGCTGAGCCTGGTGAGAGGTGCGGACTTGCAGATTATGATCCGCAGCACTTCAATGAAGGGAGGAGGAAGATGGGGAGGAGAGTGCATTCACAGGTGGTATGGCCTTTGGTTTTGTTTGATGTGACTTTCAACAGAGATAGTGTGTATTGTGCCTACTCTCCCACTGGTTAAACAAAGTTGCCCTAATGGGACGTAACACTACTGGCCCGCCGTGCAGTGTTAGAGACGACAAGAGACGAAGACGGAGACGAGCAAAACAATACTGCCCCCCTACACTATGGTAATAATGCAATAACAACAACAAATAAAAAATATTGAAACAGGTCTCATTGACCCGGTGTTACTTCACTTACTAGCAGAGAAGTCTTTCCAGCCAACTGCTAGGCTATGGTAATACTACTGATTAATAAACAACTTTGTGCCAAAAACTAATAACTGAACATAATTTTGCAGTGATGTTAATCCTTGTCCTTAAGGAGTCCTTAAGGACTAATTTTGAGTCCTTGTCCTTGTGGTTCTGGTCCTTGTCCTTATCCTTGTCCTTGCAAGTCAGGTCCTTGTGACTTAGTCTTTGAAAAAGTCCTTAACATATGAAGTATGTAATGAACTGTCTTCTGATAATTTAGTGTTATACGACAGACACTTATAACGCTGCTTGCTTCTCCGGTCCATTATTCTTCAAGTTCAAGTACTTATTTAATTTAGTATCTACAGCTTATGAATTCTGCTGATCCGGAAGATCTATCCCTGGCTGTGTTGGTAAATTCAGACCGTTTCCGGCTGTTGTACAAACTCTTCAGCAGAATTCTGTGCTGCCCAGCTACGTCAGCACCCGTGGAACGTGTTTTTTCCCACAGTGGACTGATCATGCGGCCTCACCGTGCCTGCATGACTGATCAATTTCTGGAAACTCTGGTGTATCCTAAGTGTAACAGCAGCCTTTAACTTAAAGGCTTTAAGTACACTATAATGTGGCTATTATGATTATTCGGTGCCAAGTTTCTGGTAGGTTTTGAACTTTTGACATGAATGATGCGTTTTTGATGTATTATTAAAAGTTTGTAATCAATACAAAGAGTTTGGATCTGAGAGACTAAGTTTTGATAATACAATTTGTGTGTTACATTTGTTGTTCCCGTGTTTGTTGTTATGGGTCTATGTCCAGAAAGGTTTCTTAAGTCCTTGTAAGTACTTAACGGATACCTTAGGTCAAGTGACTCAAGTCCTTGTCCTGGTACTTGTAGGGTAAGTCCTTGTCCTTGCAGGTTTAGTCCTTATCCTTATCCTTGAACGCTTGGTCCTTGTCCTTGTGGGTGCAGTCCTTGTTAACATCACTGTAATTTTGTCCCGGAAACTTTATCACAAAGTAGCATACAACTTTCTACAAATATTGTTAAAATTTGCACTATCAACTAAACATCGTGCAGCACTGCATCGAAGTGACTGAACAAACCATCGTTAGAAGTTGTTGCCTGCAGACATGTCGCTGTATCTGGCTTCATAAACCAGCAAGCACCGATAACTTCTAGAGGCAAATCAAATGTCACTACATCAGACTGACACTGTTCTGAGGTACTCTGCAGTGGTCCACTAACAGGCTCTGCTGCTGCTGTGAACTGGGCAACTGAACTTGTCAATTCATCAGCAGCCTCCGTTGGGTGCCGTGGCTCAATGGTTGTCACAACAGATGGCTCCAACTCGTTACACATTTTATGAGCAGCTGAGCCAGCCACCGTAACACTGTCATCTACAGTTGGACTGTCATTACGAGAACTGCCAAGTGCTGCATTTACATCACAACATTCTATCAATGACGTCTGCTCACTATGTTCCGAGGTATTTGGCACATCTGAGCTATTACCATCATCTGTGATCCTATTACATGCTATTGGACAAGTAGTGATAACAACATTGCAACATGCAGAAGCTGTTGAGCCAGCATCAGTAGCAGGCATCGACATGATTAATGAAGTATGATGTCATCAACTTGACAGAAGATGACAATATGCAGAACTACCTACAACAGCAAAAGACACCAAGTGCCACAAATAATTACACCAATTATAACTGGCCCGCCTACACATAGTGTAGGGGGCCAGACTAGTGATGCTCTCTGGCGTCTGTCGTCGTCTGTAACACTCCATGGCGGGCCATTATCATTTCGTCCCGTTACACTGGTGTCAAAAGAGTCCCTCGACACACAAACATGCACAGCATTACAAGTACAACGACCATTTCCAGTTGAACATGGATAAGGTGGTTGCCCCAACTTGTTTCCTTCAGCTGTTTTGAACCTATGCATCATCCTTTAAACAAAGAAACTTCTCGTATCTTTTAAACACCATTTCTTCCTCTGCCATTCCCCTTTCCAATTTCTTTAAGCTCCATTATTGTACAATGTAGGATCAAGTCTCAGCAAGTAGAGAGCTACACTCACAACTTGACTCCATATGTCGGCACAAATGTTATATTTCCTAACAGAAGAGACATTTGTGTTTCATATTGCCGAACGCTTCTCCATGACACTATGCTGAATGATGATAGTTACAGAACTGGCACTTCAGGTACTCCTATGTGTCAATGTGGCAAAGGAAACGAGATAGTTAAACACGTTTTGTTATACTGTGATATGTATCATACGGCTAGATGTAAAATGGATTATATAAAACACATCAGTGTTTGTTCAGGACACGAAGGAAGCATCAGCATCTCTGAAAGTTTGTTGCTTGTGCCTCCATGTTACAACAATGTCAGCAAAAGAGACAATAATATTATTAAAGAAGCACTGTTCGAATTTCTGAATAAATTCATAAGAACTTTATAATACAGCCTCCGTGTTTCTACTGTGTTGTTACGCACACCATGTGTCCGTACTAGTGATGTGACAATTGTGGTTTTTTCCTCTCGATTCGATTTGAATTTGATTTTTTATAAAGAACGCGATTTCAGTTCTATTTAGATTCTTTCGCCCCAATATTCGGAGTTGAAGATATAAACTCCTCTGGTCTCAGCGTGATTGGATTCGCTGAGATATGAACTTCTCCACACTCGGTGTGATCAAACTTGCGGAGGTGTAAAGCCCATTCTGTGACCTCCTGCGCCAATCGCCAGTCCCTCTAAGGCGATACGGTATTGGAGTCGAGTCACGGGGCGGTGAAAAACGCTGAGTTTTGTTTGTTTGTCTGTCCGTCACGCTTTTGAACGTCAGAATTTGTGCGCCCGATCTCGCCAAGAAGGCATTGGAGTACCGAAACGAACTGATGCCGTTGGATAGGGGAAGGTTTGTAGTTGTGAACCCGTGTTCAACTTTCTCAGATTGCTGCCAATTATCAACATCACTAAATGCCTAAGTCCAAAAACGGGGTTTTTCGCCGCCAGAGAGCGACAGAAGAAACCAATCGAGACGAATTTTGACACGTAAATGTACACTGTGGGTCTACTACAGCACACCAAATTTGGCCCTCATCGATGAAAGGGGGTCAGCACAAGAGCCCCCCAAAAGTCAAAATATACCCAAAATTGTGGTTTTTGGCCACCAGAAGCCGACACAAGGAACACATTCAGATGAAATTTGGCATGTAAGTGTAGACCTTTGGTCTGCTCTAGCCACCAAATTTGACCCTCATCGGTAAAAGGGGGCTGGTACAGGAGCCCCCAAAAGTCAAAATTTGCCAAAATTGTGGTTTTTGGCCACCGGAAGTTGACTCAAAGAACACATTCACATGAAATTTGGCATGTAAGCCTTCTACTTCCCCTTCCCTGCCTCCCCTCCTTCATTTCCTCCCTCCCCTC
>Ga0209780_1000693_pt1 | contig 19253 bp, 24 predicted proteins | sample WorMetexBAHAMAS2_FD_187384 | JGI IMG/M metagenome (GOLD analysis project Ga0209780, IMG submission 187384) | Marine gutless worms symbiont microbial communities from Max Planck institute for Marine Microbiology, Germany - Inanidrilus exumae... | ecosystem: Host-associated > Annelida > Digestive...
TCATTATACATCTTTTTAAGTGCCACATCGAGTTTATTAATCGCTAATTGGTACAAATTGTCACGCGAATCCTCAAAAGTGGCTTTGACTTGAACAAAATTACGATGATCCAATTTTTCCAAAGAAATATTCAATTGTTCAAGTAACAGTGAGCCAGTCAACATAGCCAAAAAATAGGTGGCATAAGGAATAAAACGGGGAGCCTCCTCATCGGAGCAGCGTTTGCGCTTACTATCTACCATTCTAAATATTAATACGCCCATAATCATTTGCGCTGCATTGCTCAACTTGTCGCTAAATATTTCCTCATAAAATTGACCAAAAATCTCTCTTTCTCGAAACGGCACCAAATAGGGTTTACGTCGCCAAATGGCGAAAACCGCTTTTGCGGCAACAGTTGCGGGAATAATATTCGACGCGCCATTGAACACAGCATCGCGTTTACGTTTATATTCATAACCTAAATCTTTGGCAGATATTTCCAGTTTTCGCTGAATATCATCATCGGAGCGATAGTCGCGCAAATCGACAGGAGTTCGACTATTAGTGGCTTTTGTTATTTCATATAGCAATGCTTGATTTAAGTCTTCCAACTCGTAGAGACGCAATAAAACAAAAGCAGCCTCAAAATCATCATCAGGCAAATCGCGTAAAGTATTTGCGATAGTCATGCAAGTTTGCCCACCATTGATAATTTGCAAGTTATCTATTTTGACACGTTGACCTATAATACCCATATTAATAGTCATAGAATTATCCTTTAATAAAGCACTTGAAAAAATTTAATGGCATTGATTCTCAGGAGAGGAGTAGGCGATCTATCTGTGCGGGGTTTGCAACGCCGTTTAGAACAGCGGATGATCGGAGCGAATGACTGCGTTTGGCGGAAGGAACGGATTAGAAATTAGTACGAGCCAGTTCGTAGTAGGCGATTTATCGCCTACCAAGTCGCTAAAGCGACTACTACGAGCCAGTTCGTAGTAGGCGATTTATCGCCTACCAAGTCGCTAAAGCGACTACTACGAGCCAGGAGTAGGCGATTTATTTTTTAGGCGTCTTAAATAAGTAAAATTCCGCATCCAGATAATCTGCAACATCTGCCACTTCATCCTCGAACCACTGCTTATTGAGGTTAGTCGCGCAGCGTTGCACATGAGTTACTAAGCTAGAATATTTTCTGATTCTGCGATTGCTCCTGGTGTAAAGTTCACTACCATGGCACCTCACACAATGCTGATTGTGCAATTGTTTGCCCCTTTCTACACCCGTAATTCCTTCGTCATCGTCTTCGGCTTCGTCATCATCTTTAGCTTTTGCATCACCAGTTTTTGCCTCATCTTTGACTTTGCCATCGTCTCCGATTTCGCCATCATCTTTTATTTCTGTCGAAGCTTCTTTGGGCTCGTCATCATCCTTGACTTCCGCCTCAACTTTGGATTCGGTATCAGCTTTTACATCAACCCCGATTTTCTCAATCTTGGAACTATCTTGAGTTTTAGGTGCCTCAGCCATACTGACAGGCACCAACAATAAACTACAGAAAAACCATGCTGTCATCTTCATAAGCATATCTCCAATCTATGATGTACCAAGTTTACTAGATAAATGTGCAACACGCACGGGTGCTGGCGGATGCGATTCATAAAACGCTGAATACAAAGGATCTTGTGTCAAAGAACTCGCATTTTCCTTATAGAGTTTGACCAAAGCCTGTATCAGCGTCAAAGGGCTCGCTTGCACAGCAGCAAAATCATCAGCTTCAAACTCATGTTTGCGGGAAAACCACGCTATGATTGGCTGCACAAAAAAGGTGAATACTGGCAAAACTAATACAAATAACAGCAACGCGATATAATCAGATTGCTTGTCGATCCCTAATCCATTGTAAAACCAATCTTGTTGCATCAGCCAACCCAACAAAGCCAGCCCACCTAAAGTCATCGTCGCCAACAAGACGATACGTTTCTGGATATGTTTGCGCTTAAAGTGGCCGACTTCATGCGCCAATACCGCAATAACTTCATCAGTATTGAGCTTGTCCAATAAAGTGTCAAAAAACACAATTCGCTTATTATTACCAATACCTGTAAAATAAGCATTACCATGTCCGCTGCGTTTTGAGCCATCCATGACAAAAATGCCTTTGCTGGCAAAACCATTGCGGTGCAATAAATCTTCAATGCCTTGTTTTAAGTCACCCTCTTCTATGGGCTTAAATTTATTAAACAAGGGGGCAATAAAAACCGGATAAGCCCACATCATGAATAAACTAAAACCCATCCAAACAGCCCACACATAAAGCCACCACAATTCTCCAGCAGATGCCATCAACCATAACACCAGGGCGGCAAAGGGGATGCCGATAATTAAGCCGAGTAGCAAGGATTTGAACAAATCGCTGACAAACAAACCCGGCGTGGTGCGATTAAAACCAAATTGTGCTTCAATGCGAAAAGTGCTATAAACACTACTTGGTAAATCTATCAGGGCAGATAATAACCCAAAACTTATAAGCACGGCAACGCCTGTCCATAAGTCGTATGACCATTTTAGGCTGCGCCAAGCCTCATCAAGCTCATTAAGTAAACCACCGAGTGTCCATAATAGCAATATGACTGCCTCAAAAACCAGCATTTTTTGCCCAAAACTGGTTTTTGTCAAGGTATAAGCAGCGGATTTTTGATGATCTTCCAATGAAATACTTTCAACAAAAGCACTCGGAACGGCATGTTGATGTTTACGTATAAATGCCTTTTGGCGGACAGATAACCAGATTTGTAGCCCTGTTCCCAAAACTAAAAAAAATAAAAAAAATAGGGTTAATTCATTCATAATATAATAAATACCTTCATAAACTTAGCTGTCATTTCGACGACAGGAGAAATCTTAATTTATGCCACAAAATTCAAGCTATTTAATTTGGATCGATCTAGAAATGACAGGGCTCGAACCTGCTCATGACACAATCATAGAAATTGCGACACTTGTTACAGATGTCAAGCTCAAACTTGTCGAAGAAGGACCTGTTTTGCCAATCCATCAAAGCGATGAAGTACTAGCAAAGATGGATGAATGGAACACCAATCAACATGGAAAATCGGGCTTAATCGAACGAGTGCGGCAAAGCAAATTCACACTTGCAAGTGCTGAACATCTCACTTTAGCATTCATTCAGCAACACGTTCCCCCCGATACCTCGCCTATGTGTGGCAACTCGATTTGCCAAGATCGGCGATTTTTGCACAAATATATGCCAAAACTCGAAAAATATTTCCATTATCGTCACATAGATGTCAGTACCCTAAAGGAACTGGCAAAGCGTTGGCGCCCCGATTTGCCAGAGTTTGAAAAAGAATCCAAACATCTAGCGATGAGTGATATTTACGATTCTATTGACGAACTGAAATATTATCATCAACATTTTTTGCGGCTGACTTAAAATTTCTTTTCTTAAAAATCCTATTTTTTTTAAAAACGGCTGCTGGACGGGGTTTGCAACCCCGTCCGTAACGTTTTCCTTTTCTTCGCGGCTGCTGGACGGGGTTTGCAACCCAATGCCATTAAGTGAAGGAATAAATGATTTATAAACAACAGTTTATCTAGGAGCTCAATGCCAAGCGAGTTAAGGTCCACGGAATTGCCCGTTCGTAGTAGGCGATTTATCGCCTACTAAGCTCATGTAGGGTGGATTAAGCGATAGCGTATCCACCTTAATTTATATATTATAAATGTGGATACGCTCCGCTTAATCCACCCTACATGTATGGAATTTTGCTTAACTTAACGGCATTGACTTAACTAACCCATAAACTAAACTATCGTGCCAAATGATCCAAAGGATGACGCATTACATCTGGCACTTGCTTGTTATCATAAAGTGGATTTTGCGGCTGCTGGACGGGGTTTGCAACCCCCGTCCGTAACGTTTTCCTTTAATGAGGTTTTCAAAATATGATGATAGAAGAGCAAAACCCTGAATCAAAAAAGCGAGCCTACGTACGACGTGTCAATCAACTACATACCGAAATGAGAAATTGGTTACAAGACGAGCCGCTGATTTTAGAAAATGCCAACATGGATGTGATAGAAGCATTGGGGCATTATAAAGCTTCCAGGTTATCCATTAAAACAGAAAGGGGAGAGACATTAGCCAACTTACTTTCCAAAGGTACCTCGGTGCTACTCGGAGAAGGTTTAATTGAAATGGAAGGTGCAGTGGGTACTGAATCCATTATCTATATGTTAAAGGATGGCTTAATCATAACAGATAGATATGGTAAAAATCGTCCAATGTATAAGGGAATTCATGAAAATGGTTGGTACTGGATAGAAGACAGCTATAGAAATAAAGCCCATTTTATGAACAAAGCTCTTTTCTTAGATTTGATCACTTTGGTAAGCGATTATGAGTTTTAGTCCATTATTCAATCCTTTGCCACCCTTATGGGTTTCTTTTCAAATCTCAGAGAATGCTTTTAAAATAGCCAAAAGAGCTATCCGGCAACCCAACGCTCAAAATACTGATTGTCAACTGGAGTTACTAAAGTATCAACGTCATTTACTGAACCACACCAAATTTCCGACACAGGATAATATTGAATTGTTAATTAAACAAAGTGAAAAAGACAATAAAGATTTATTTATCTTGGGTTTATGGGCAAGCTTTGAACGATTTGTCAGAGACTACCTACAACAAAAAAGTACGGCACTTCAAAAATCCATGCAACCGCCTACACTTGCAAATTCTTTTTATCAACATCTTTATAAGGAAGTAGAATATTGGAAACCCGCAGAGATTCTAGATTTCTTAAAAGATAGTTTATTCACCACCGCTGGCGGTAAAAATATCATTGGCGTAGCAAAACAAATTTTAGAATATCGAGATTGGGTAGCACACGGGAAAAATCCTCGCAAGTTACCATCAGCAACCTATCTCAAACCTAAAATAGTCTATGAAACCTTGGATGAAATTATTAACACTTTGTTACAACATTACCCATAAAGCGAGCGTAGGGTTGCGCTTGTGCTATTTTTAGTTAGCATTTTTTGACGCTTTTGTTTTAAAATTCTGACGCGATTTAAAAAATCCCATTTCTCAAACCCTTAAGTCGACGTTTTTGTGACAGTGGGTGAGTACAGCTAATGTTCAACAACTAATAAAAACCTTCAAGACAAACGTCGCAAAAGTTCTCTATGATACTACTACTTCGCTTCAATATTATTAGTGCTACCAAATGATTCTTATCATTGATGTTGAATGGTTTTGTTCGTTGTCGAACATTAGCTGTACTCACCGAACCATTGCGACAAAAACTTGAACATCGAGTTAAAAAAATAGGATTTTTAGATTATAAGCCAACCATGAAGAAAAAACCTCTCCCCCTATATCGCGCCAATCAAGTACGCGAACTTTACAGGATTGCCATTCAAGAAAAAGCTGGCAAACGGACATTGATTGACTTTAAATATAGAGATACGGGAAAGACTCCCCGCCAAAGAAAGCACAACTACCGCAGCTGGCACTTTATTAACTATTGAAAATTTAGAGAAAATTTCGCCAACAAGGAAACCAACACCATGAAACAAGTAGCCCCACTACGATACGACGTAATCTTCAAAAAAGCCTTCTCCGTCCCAAAAATATTCACCGCCTTCGTCCGCGACTTCCTAGACATCGAACTACAAATTGACACAGTAGAAACAGACAAAGTCTACGAACCACCAATCGGCAACGTCGCCGTAAAATTCGACCTTTACGCGGAGGACAAGAAAAATCGAGTCATCGTCGACATCCAACACGTTTCGAGGCAAAAGTTTTTACAGTTGTTTCGGGAATGAGCGAAGCGATTTCCCGAAACTAAAGCAAAAATGCTGGCTTACAGTTGTTTCGGGAATGAGCGAAGCGATTTCCCGAAACTAAAGCAAAAATGCTGGCTTAGCATGTAGCATGTAGGGTGGGCAAGCGGGCGCCACGATCTTTCATTTAACTTAAAACCTAAAGCCCGCTTGCCCACCCTACGATCTACTTGGATCATTGTTGATCCATTTTTTGTAAGAGTTTAGTAATAACTGTTTTAAATATCGATAATTCTTTTTCTACAACTTGCCAGACTTCCACAGGATCAACACGATCATATTGATGAATCAGTACATCACGAAAACCGGCGATTTGTCGCCAAGGCAATTCTGGTGCAAGATGACGGGTGTCATTAGAGATACGTTTAGCAGCCTCGCCAATAATCTCAAAATTGCGAATAACTGCATCTTGTGTTTTAATATCAGTCAAAAATACCTCTTTGCCACCCACTGTATATTGTTCAATGCGTTCAAAACACTCAATGATATGGATCAGGTATAATCGTTCATCTTTCATAAAGCTATCGCCTCTTTAATGACGCGCTCACGGATATACCAATGTAAACATTTTTCGATGGCAACATCTACTTTTTTGTTTAGAAGCACTTCTAAATCCTGTATCAACGCGACTCTTTCCAATAGTCCACTATTCATATCAACTAAAAAATCAACATCACTTTGTGCATTAGCTTCACCACGCGCCACCGACCCAAATACACGCACATTATTAGCACCATGCGCTTGTGCTATTTCTATAATTTTTTTACGCTTTTGTCTTAATAATGAAGTTGTTACATTCATTGATGACACTCCTCCCAATGGTTTATAATATCCCAATACAAATTCTGAATTGAAACGCGATTTGATTTAAAAAATCCTATTTCTTTAAGAAATAGGATTTTTAGATTACAAGCCAACTATGAATGAAAAATCCCTATATACTGCCAACCAAGTACGCGAACTTGACAGGATTGCCATTCAAGAAATAGGCATTCCGGGCATAACATTAATGGAACGCGCTGGCAGTGCCGCCTTTACCATATTGAAAAACCACTGGACTCAAGCACGCCGCATCACCGTCTTATGCGGTATCGGCAACAATGGCGGCGATGGTTACGTTTTAGCACGGCTAGCATACTTAGCCGGCTACGATGTCACCGTCTTACAAGTCGGAGACATCACTAAGATAAAAGGTGACGCACGTATCGCACTTGAAGCCATGGAAAAAGTCGGACTATCCGCGCAAGCATTTACAGAACTCACTCCCGTTGATGTACTCGTCGATGCCCTCTTCGGAACTGGACTTGACCGTGAAATCTTAGGAAAATGGCGAGAAGCGATTGAAGCCCTTAACCGTCGCACATGTCCACTGCTCGCCCTAGACATACCATCAGGACTACATGCCAACACCGGGACAATACTCGGTGTCGCAGTACGCGCCCAAGTCACAGTCACCTTTATCGGCATAAAACAAGGCTTATTGACAGGTGCCGGACCAGAATATTGCGGCAAAATATATTTTGACGACTTACAAGTACCCTCAAGCATTTACAAACAAATCAACAGCAAAGTGAGCCAACTGGATTACGACCACCTAAAAACTGCTTTACCCAAACGCCCACGGATTGCCCATAAAGGCCAATTTGGACATGTGCTCGTAATAGGGGGAGACAGTGGCATGACAGGCGCGGTGCGTCTAGCGGCAGAAGGCGCGGCACGAGTAGGCGCCGGCTTAATCAGCGTCGCCACCCGCGCCAGCCATGCCGCACTCATCAACCTCACACGCCCAGAAATTATGAGCCATGGCGTAGAAACGGTCGAACAACTTGAAACCTTATTAAATAAAATAGACGTGATTGCAATAGGACCCGGATTAGGTCAAACTCACTGGGGGCAAAGCCTATTATCCGCCGTCCAAAACAAGCCCATTGTGGTAGATGCAGATGCCCTGAATTTATTAGCCCAAACCCCCATTCGTTTTCACGACAGCATATTAACGCCGCATCCCGCTGAAGCAGCTCGCTTACTAGGCTCATCAACCGCCGACATTCAAGCGGATCGATTTGCGGCCGCACAAGCCTTGCAAGAACGCTTTGGAGGCATATGTGTACTCAAAGGAGCAGGAACGCTAGTCGCCGCACCCAATGGACAAATAAGTATTTGCACACTTGGCAACCCCGGCATGGCATCAGGTGGCATGGGCGACATACTCACCGGCACCATTGCAGGACTACTCGCACAAGGACTTTCTAGCAATGAAGCGGCGACGCTCGGCGTATGTTTACACGCAAAAGCGGGCGATCATGCGGCACGAGAAGGCGAACGCGGCTTATTGCCTAGCGACTTATTGCCTTGGCTACGTCATTACGCAAATCCTGAACTTCACTAAAAAATGGCACAACTCATCCCCACAGCAGCCGCAATGGAAGAATTCGGCGGCCAATTAGCACACGCCTGCGATAGTCGCACAATTTTCCATTTATGCGGCGACTTAGGAGTCGGCAAAACCACATTAGTACGCGGATTTTTACGCGCCTTGGGACACAAAGGAATCGTAAAAAGCCCTACCTATACATTGGTTGAACCTTACCAAATCAACGGACAGATGATTTACCATTTTGACTTCTATCGTTTAGGCGATCCTGAAGAATTAGAATATCTAGGCATACGTGACTACCTGGAAGAAAATACCATTTGCCTGATTGAATGGCCTGAAAAAGGAGAATCCTTAACCCCCAGCGCAGATGTGCAGATTCACATTACCCACCATACTTCAGCTCGAATATTAGAATTACAAGCGCATACTGCAATTGGACAAGCTACCATAAAAGGAGTCCAAGATTTATCTTGGGCAAAAAATTTAAAAAAAGTGTAGCTCCCGAGGTAAAATTTATGCTAACGCGCACCTTTGAAACTGAGCTATTGTATTCCTGTGGTACAACAAAAACCGTCTGATTCTAAATGATGGGTATTATGCCCGTATCAAAAAATAGAATTTTCGTCACAGTGAGAAATCCTATTTTTCCAAAAAATAGGATTTCTTAATCTGAGCTTAAATATCGTCGCGGTGAGAAATCCTATTTTTTCAAAAAATAGGATTTCTTAATCTGAGCTTAAATCTCGTCGCGGTGAGAAATCCTATTTTTCCAAATAATAGGATTTCTTAATCTGAGCTTATCGATAATAATGAGATAAATTTTTTATTCACTCATAGCGGAGGAGACAGTATGAGTCAAACCAATATTCAATATCTAAAAATATCCAACTTCAAAAGCATTGATTCGCTGGAAATAAAGAATATTAATGATTTTTCTGTATTTGCGGGTGCCAATGGTAGCGGTAAAAGTAACTTCTTTGATGCACTGAGTTTTGTGAGTCATTTTCTGCGTCATGGGATAACAGATGCGCTGCGTTGGCATGGCGGATTTGATAATATTCACTCTATTCAACAAGATTATGCTCGGCGATTTGAGTTTGAAATTGAGTGTACTTTGCCATACGGGGTGCAAGATAACTTAATTGACACCCAATATAAATACCAATTAATAATCAATTCCTTAGATACCGAACCAGAAATCAAGGAACAACTTTTTATTAATCAAGAAAAGGCAATTATTAGAAATGATAGTTTGAGCATAAATTTACCAAAAGAACTGAATCCTTTTCGAGAGATGCTTGAGTATTCAGGGCTATCTTCGATACCAAGATTGCCATTAAGTGCATTATTAAGAAATATAAATATCTATCGCATTGACAACCCTTTTAGAGCCCAGGATCAGGAACAATCCAATCAAGACTCTTCAATATTAAAACCCAACGCTCACAACCTAGCGAGTGTCTTACGGCGTTTGGAACAAGATGATAATTTACGGGAAACTATTTTAGAATGGATGGAAACCGTCGTTCCCAGTATTCAACAAATTAAAACGGAGCGGCAAAACTTAGCCATTAACACGACTATTTCATTTAAAGAACAAGGCGGCACACAGCTTCCAGCTCATCTGATGTCAGATGGAACCATTTATGCGCTTAGCCTGTTAGTCGCGGTTTTGGACACACCTAGATACGGTTTTACATTAATTGAAGAGCCAGAACGCGGTTTGCACCCACAAGCTATTTTTGAATTGATTGACTTGATCCGTGAACAAACCTCTCATTCCAATCCTATCTGGATGACAACCCATAGTGAATCGGTTGTACGTCAATTAAAGCTAAATGAACTGTGGTTAGTCGACAAAAAAAATGGTAGAACCCAAATTAAATCAGCCGCTGGTGGTCGCTTACAACAACAAGACTTAGCACCCTTGGGCATAGATGAAGCTTGGTTGTCTAATTTGCTTGGGGGAGGTTTACCGTGATAAGAATAGGTTTTGTGGTCGAAGGTATTTCAGATAAGAAATTCATCGAAAGTGCCAAATTGTCCAAGTTCTCAATATTTCATTATGAAACTGTCTGAATTAGCCAAGTAGGGTGCGTCCGACGCACTCTACGCTTGCTACCATAAAAGGAGTCCAAGATTCACCTTGGACATAGGTAAAATTTATGCCAACACGCACCTTTGAAACTCGCGGCCCAGTAGAGCCTTCCCGCAACTACGTTGTCCCGCGCACCACCGAAATCGCCGACTTAGTCCAACGTATCAAAGACGGACGCTATATTGTCATCTTCGCGCCACGTAAAACCGGAAAAACGACATTCTTTCGTTGGGCATTAGAATCCCTAGACGAAAAAACCTATTTGCCGATTCAACTCAATTTTGAAGAATACAAAGAACTGTCGCCTGAAGATTTTTACCATTATTTCAAAAAAGATATTCAAAAGGAAATCGAAAACTCTGATCAAATTTGCCAAGAGACAACCAAGTTTTTGGCAAACTATTCAATCACTTCTCACCTTTCAATGATACATTTTTTTGAGCAATTGGCAGGCTGCCTCAAAAACCGCCGACTTGCTATTATCATTGATGAATTCGATGGGATTCCATCAGCCGTTGTGAAGAATTTCCTACACTCTCTGCGCCGAATTTACCTCTCAAAAACCCCCAACCGCTGCCCACACAGCGTCGGAATTGTTGGCGTAAAAAGCATTACCCAATTAAACTACGACCGATCAACCTCACCATTCAACATCCAAGACGAATTTGCGCTCCCCAACTTCACCCTTTCACAAGTGCGAACACTATTAAAACAATACACCGATGAAGTTGGGCAAGCTACCAAAAGTGACCAAAAATCTCCACAAACAAACGGGAGGACAACCCTTTATCGTCAACAGAATGGCGCAATGTCTGACAAAAGAACTGGGGATTGGGCGTAAAGAAACGATATCAGTCGCCCATTTTGAAATGGCTCACAAAAAGATTTTGAATGAACAAAATGTCCATCTCTCACATTTTACGACTAATGTCCGTAGCAATCCACGATTTCAAACCCTGTTGATGGAAATATGCTCCTATGATGCCGGCATCCCTTTCAACATCCGCAACGAGTACATCAGTGAATTGGTGACTTATGGCGTATTGAAAGGGGGCACAGACGGATTTTGCGAAATTGCCAATCCGATTTATCAATATTGCATTGTGCAAACTTTTCAACCGCTGCTCAATGGCTTGGAGCGGAAATACCACTCTTCAGAGACTACCTCAACTGGTTGAATATCTAAAGTTGGAGGGGGCTAATGAGGGCTATTATGCGTGCGGTATTCGATCATCGCCAAAAACCCCAGCCGTTGTTTGAGACGGAAATTATCGACGGGAAATCTATTGTGAGCTATTGTATTCCTGTGGTACAACAAAAACCGTCTTATTCTAAATGATAGGATTTATAAATAAAAGGAGATTGTAGCATGATTAGCCGAATTGAAGTATCTCAATATCGCTGTTTTCATTCTTTAGAGATTGAATTAACACCTCATCATGTTTTAGCGGGTGCGAATGGTTCAGGAAAAACCACCTTATTGGATATTCCCACCTTGTTTGCTGAATTGTTAACAACTAATGATGTCAACAATGTTTTTTTTGAACCTACACTAAGCCAGAGCCGAGCCAGGGCTGAAAATCCCATTGAATTAGTACATAAATTACAGGGCAATTCATTTTTCTTGTCACTAGAGGTTCAACATCATGCTTGTGAACGTTTGCGATATGAACTCACATTTGATGTCATTGATAAGCTACAAATCGCAGAGGAACATTTGTTCATCTTTCCAGAATCTGAGAGCATTCTAAGACATGATAAGGCGACAGACAAAGGTTTTCAAGTGATACGGCGGAGTAGCCACCAGGCGACTTTTCAAGCGGAAAGGCAATCACAAACTTTCAATTTTACGATTCATCAAGGGCAACTGGCATTGAGCAGTCTGCCGGCGGATCATCGTTTGTTTCCGGCAACGTTGTGGTTTAGAAACTCTCTGCAACAATATACCTGCCTGTATGAGCCCCAAGGATTCAAACTCCGTCAAGCCAGTCCACCGAGATACCACACGGGTTTGAGTCCAGATGGGCGGGGATTGCCTTGGCAAATTTTAGCCTTGCAAAAAGATAAACCTCAAGAGTATGGTTAGCATTAGTGCAATTGGCATTGCCTTCGATACAAAACATTCAAGCCATTGAAAGGGAAGATGATCGTCATGCCTATATCAAAACTGTGTGTCGTTTTGCGTAGAAGGAGCTTTTGGTTTGTTGAAAAGCACGTTGCAAAATTGGTTTCCTCACGAGTAGCAAACCGTTCCCAGGAAATTGGATTGACGGCGGGGGAGTTGGCAAAGGTTTTTGATATGACACGCCAAACTGCCCAAACTCGGTATATCTTGCCCATGCCACTTGTCTGTCATTTTTGATTGTTACCTAAATGGGTAATTTTTGAACTATGCGGTTTTTTGAGGTGATTTTTGGTGGGGCTTGATTAATGATGGTGGGAGGGTGCGTAGGACGCACCCTACGCTTGCTTCGTCAGTCAGTCCAACCTACGCGAGCTTGTTCATAGACTTTTATAAAAGCTTTTACCGCACTAATATTTTTTTCTTTTTCGCCAGCAAGAGATAATCTGACAAAATCATCTCTTTGAGAAAATAATGCACCAGGAAGAACTGCTATTCCGGCTTCATAACACTTTTTAGCAAATTGAATTCCAGAACTATTTGGCGCAAGAACATAAACAAAAAAAGCCGCTTCTGGTCTAATAAATTTTACATTATTTTGCAATAATAGCTCACAAATTTGCTTTACATTTGACGAAAAGTCTTTCGTTAACGTATTTATTTATGGTAAAATTCCCGTAGCAACATATTGAGATGCAACAGTAGGACAAATGAAACTATACTCTTGTATATCTCGCATTATAGAAACAAGGTATTCAGAACCAATGCAATAACCAATTCGCCAACCACCTAATCCCCCAGATTTTGACAAACTACGCACACAAACTACATTATCACTATTAATGGACAATATAGATTCAAAAGAACTCTCATAGGAAAAATCTGAATAAACCTCATCCGAAATAATCCAAATGTCCTTTGCTGAAGCAATTTCAACTAACTCTTGAAGTGTTTGTTTTTTCGTAATAAGCCCCAATGGATTTGATGGATTTGAAAAAATTATGGCTTTTGTTTTTGAAGTAAAGGACTTTCTAGCAATGAAGCGGCGACGCTCGGCGTATGTTTACACGCAAAAGCGGGCGATCATGCGGCACGAGAAGGCGAACGCGGCTTATTGCCTAGCGACTTATTGCCTTGGCTACGTTATTACGCAAATCCTGAACTTCATTAAAAAATGGCACAACTCATCCCCACAGCAGCCGCAATGGAAGAATTCGGCGGCCAATTAGCACACGCCTGCGATAGTCGCACAATTTTCCATTTATGCGGCGACTTAGGAGTCGGCAAAACCACATTAGTACGCGGATTTTTACGCGCCTTGGGACACAAAGGAATCGTAAAAAGCCCTACCTATACATTGGTTGAACCTTACCAAATCAGCGGACAGACGATTTACCATTTTGACTTCTATCGTTTAAGCGATCCTGAAGAATTAGAATATCTAGGCATACGTGACTACCTGGAAGAGAATACCATTTGCCTGATTGAATGGCCCGAAAAAGGAGAACCCCTAACCCCCGCCGCAGATGTGCAGATCCACATTACCCACCATGCTTCAGCTCGAATATTAGAATTACAAGCGCATACTGCAATTGGACAGGCTGTATTAGCCACCATCAGAAGCAGTGAGCAAAATACGGGGCTCGGTGGCAAATAAGGTTCGAGCCCATAACAAGCCGAGTAAGGCGACAGAAGCCGCAAGACTTGTCATGGTATAGATTGACAGATATATATAATATCGATATAAACGAATTGGATGAATTTAGTTTTTAAGGCTCTCGTTTTTTCCCGTTCCCGCGCCCACACAGGTATTTAAAAGTTTGATAAGACTGAGGACGGCGAATTGATCACGCGGTTTGTTGATTCGCTACTGCGGTACCCCGAATAGTTGCGAAAAGGAGAATCATAAATGACATTAATTGAATTACAACAAATATTGTCTAGAGGTGAGGATAGTCAATATCAGTTCAAGCAAAATATCACCAACGCAGATTCTCTCGCCGCTGAAATGGTTGCAATGGCGAATGCCGCAGGGGGGAAAATCATTATCGGAGTCAATGATAATGGAGAAATAACGGCTTTAAGCTCAAAAGACATTCGACGCTTAAATCAATTGATTTCCAATGTCGCTTCTGATTTTATCAAACCATCGATATCCCCCTTGACAGAAAATATTCAAACAAACGAAGGCTTGCTTATCGTGATTTCTGTCCCTGAAGGTTTGAATAAACCCTATCTGGATAAATCAGGCGTGATGTGGGTCAAAAGCGGCGCAGATAAACGTCGTGTCACCTCACGAGAAGAGATGCAACGCCTGTTTCAAGCCGCTGGCTTAATTCATGCTGATAGCGTGCCAGCACCGGAAACTAGCCAAGCTGATTTAGATCCTTGGGCTTTTCAAGACTATTACAAAAACCGCTATCACGAAGTAGTAGAAGAAATTACCCCTCGCTTGTTGCAAAATTTGGGGCTACTCAAATCGGAGCAACTGACTTTGGCAGGGTTATTACTATTTGGGAAAATGCCACAACGATTCAAACCAGTATTTGTCGTCAAGGCGATTGTTTTTCCAGGCGATAATATGGATATTTCCCAATACCTTGATAATGAGGACATTGAGGGCAATTTGCTGCAAGTTTACAAAGATAGCTTTGCATTTGTGCGGCGCAATTTGCACCATGTCCAAAATGGACAAGGCATCAACTCATTAGGTAAACTTGAAATCCCACCGGTTGTGCTCGAGGAATTGTTGGTTAATGCTTTGATTCATAGAGATTATTTGATTTCAGCACCGATCAGGCTTTTGATTTTTCGTGATCGTATTGAACTGATGAGTCCTGGGCATTTACCCAACCATTTGACGATAGAACAGGCTCGTTGCGGATTATCCAATATGCGAAATCCAGTTTTGGCTAGTCACGCGACTCATATTTTGCCCTACCGTGGTTTGGGGACTGGCATTCCCAGAGTGCTTGAATCCTACAACGCTGTAGAATTCACCAATGATCGCGAAGCTAACCAATTTAAGGTGGTGATGAAACGCCGTTCTACGGTGACAGCACAACGCGATAGTGCAACTAATTAAGAAAAAACGAATTGATTGAAAAACTGGCTTTCAGCTAAATGGGGCATGCCCCTGCATTTCTGGGACAGGTAGGGGCAATCCCTTGCGGTTGCCCTTTGCTGCTCCTACAAACTCTCTTTATTCTTTAATAACTTCTTGCACTGTCCGTGCGGTCAATAAACGATCAGCGCATTTTAGCAAGGCATCTGTATCCAAATTGAAAAGGCTTGCCCGTGTTTTTCCGATCGGCCGAATCTTTTTTCAAATAAAAAATCATTTTTACATAAAATAGTTGTGTTTTAAAAAAAAAAAACAGTATTTTATATGCATGGCTGGGTTTGCAACCCCGCCCGCAACGCTAAATCAGCAGTTTTGCAGGACTGGGTTCGCAACCACGTCCGTAACGCTAAATCAGCAGGCCCTACGGGCTCGGTATTTCTTCTATCTAGTGCCGGGAACAAACCGTAAGGAATGAACTAACATAGAACACAGCAGGAACGGAGATAATGATCAAGATAAACAAATTATTAGCGACAGCAGCGATGGTTAGCTGCCTGGGAAACTTGCAGCCATTACACGGTGCATGCGGCGGCCCAGGCTGCCCTCCCCCAATCCACCTGCCGGGCGAAGGCAACCAGGTCCAGAAGCCGAAAACTTTCGACGACAACAAAAGAGATATCGACAAAATCAGCGCGTTGATAGACAAGCAGAACGAACGCTCGGCATCCCTGTCAAGTAAGTTGCTGGAGCTCTACAACCTGTTATCGGAGCGCAACAAGGAGTTCTTGTATCCGCGGTACGTATTGGGGACTCAGATAGTAGCGCGCGGCGGGCCAGACATAAATGTGGGAGAGTTTCATGAGACGTATGAAGCGGGCGACCCGGAGAGCACAAAGGAGCGCTTGCGTGAGGAAACGCTGTATAAGGCGATATACGACATGGAGGATGAGCTGCGCGAGAGAATAGTGACGATTTATTTTCCAAAGTGCCCGGAGGTTTTGGTGCGGTCGGACTTTTGGTACTACGGCTCGATCTGGCAAACCCGCGCAACCGCGGATCACTACAGAAGCCACAGGGGGAAGTCTGTGATGGAGCAACCGGGCATAAAGGATCTGCTGGTGGAGACGAGTGAGCATACGCAATTTAGTCAGGTATTGGTTAATCACGACTACAACACCGGGAATCTGACGAAGACGCGTAAATATTTCAAGCCGAAAAAAGTCACCCGTGTGTCGTACGCCCGCGATGGACGGAACGCGGCGCTACAGGATCCGGTTCGCAACATGCTAAGAGACCCCAATTACATTAACACTTTATGCGCGAAGTATCATATATCGTTAGACGCGATAGCGACGAATTGGTATCATTACGGCAAAGCGCGCGCGTTGGTGGTGGGTTTGAACGAGAATCTGAGAACATTTTCCGGGGCCAAGACGTATGGCAATTATTGGGTACCGATGCTGGATCGCCTGATGTTTAATTACAGGGCATCATCAGATGACATATTGAGCGACGTGAACAAGACTAGAAACACGTACAGGATGATGTACCAGAAAATATTGTTAGCGATGATTTATTCGCGTCAAGTGCCCAATTTTGAAGACTTTGGACCGATTATATGGAGAAGGTGCCTTATGGCACCTTTACGGAGAATGAACTGGTGGTGGACAGCGCGGCGTATGGTCTCGTAAGGGACAGGGAGCAGGCGAGAGGGGAGATAGACGATCCGGATATGATGCTCGGGCTGGTGATGAAAATGGCATTCGGCGACGTAGTTGATCGTTACAAGCAAGCGGCGAATGACATGTTTGTGGAGCTGGAGAGAAATTTGGCGCCGTTCCACAGGACGCTGGATCATCAAACATTTAACATGAACAGCAGCCAGGGGACGCGCGTACTGGAGAAGGTGGCGTTGGTGCTGATGGCGAAGCAAGCAGGGATGAGTTTTGAAGACGAGGAGGGGTGGCTGTCGGCGATGAGTGACAACGGGATATTCGATTGGCTGGGGGCTAGATACGGGGAACCAGACGATCATGTGATAATTGTGATTCCGCCGGGGGGCAGCGGTAACCAGGTCAACTATGGGGACACAACTATGCCTGGAGGTGGTATAGTTGTAAAGAGGCCGGATAGTTGGTATGATAATTATACAACGGGGCAAGGCGATGCAGGGGATGACGGTGCAACGCCGGTTATTAGAAACGTAGAGGATGCCTTGGGAAGGATATTGGACAAGTTGGCGAGTTTGCCAAGTATATATCCTGAGGCATTGGATAATACGACAAATGTGGATGCGATGTTGGGCTCGTATGATTACACGCCGCCGGTTGATTTGGACGGACTTGTGGCGTTGGGGCTGATTACGCCGAATCAAAGAGTCCTGTTGAAGAAAAAAGTGTTTACTAAGGAGAGTGAGATTGTGAGGACGTTGGCGGCGATTGAAGGAATCTACACGACTAGCGGGGTTGTCGTGCCCTCTCTACAAATTCTGTCGGCCAGAGCTGTGGTGGCGGATATGATAAGTGAGGCGGACGACGACGCGGAGGGTGCGTTTTTTAACTCGGAGAACTTGATTGGTGAGATTCCAGAGCCTGCGCGGCTATTTGTGACATATCAGCTCGATTTAGACGTAATGGATGCTATGGCTGCGAATAATCCGGGTGAGGCTTTACCTTCCTCCAGTGAGTACATGGCTTCCATTCTAGAAAATGCTGTGCGAACCAGGAATTTTTGGGAGGGATTGGGCGACCTCCCTGAAGATATCTCGCGTCAAACGTTTACAGGTAGGATGTTGACCGCAGCACGGACAGCCGAGGTGTTCCAGGACGAGAATGGAGAAATGCTCACCTTTGAACGGCTATATCGGAGAATTGGACTTGATTATGCTGAAGATTTTGAGTCGTTTATTGCAGATATCACCGAGAGCCCTGGCGGGGTGTATGACAGTTTAGCCGATTTGAAGGCGGAGATATACCCAGAAGGAGTGGAAAATCCTCCAACATTCGGCAGTGTTCTTAACCCAGACACTCCTGAGGTAGAATTTTTTAGGAGTGTCTTAAATAGAGCGAGCACGTTTCCCAATGCTGCCCCAGAATTGCTGGGATTGACGGATGTTTCGTACAGTGCGCTTTTCGTAACGCCGACAGCCACAGCGGACCTGGAGAGCTTGGCGGTAAGCGCGACCAGCATGGGCCAGGTAGCGCAGCTAGTGGGATCAATAGGCAGCATCTCGGAGACCAGCATGGCTACGTTGCCATCGCTAGAGGCGGAATCGTCGATATCGGCAAGCGCGGAATTCATGGCATCCCTGGCCTCCTTACTTGCGTTATGATGGAGGCAAACTGGTAGGAGGTGCCACGACACCGGACGGGGTTTGCGACCCCACCCCGTCCGCGACACGACATTTTGGAGCCGAAACTTTACGGACGGGGTTGCAAGCCCCGTCCATCAGTTTTTGTTTGTTTTGTTTGTTATTTCGGGAATGAGGCACGATTTCCCGAAACTCTGATAAATTAAGACTAAATTATTGATTTTGAAGTTTCGTTTCGGGAAATCCGCGGAGCTCCATTCCCGAAACAACTAATTAAGGACTGATTTGGCAATTCAACAACCCAAAGACTCACACCCAACACTTTTCAAAGGACAAAACAACATGCAAGTAATCCCCCTAAAATACGGAACAATATTCAAACGCGCATTCGGACAACCAGACATATTCCGTCAATTCGTCAAAGAC
>Ga0209780_1000694_pt1 | contig 19250 bp, 16 predicted proteins | sample WorMetexBAHAMAS2_FD_187384 | JGI IMG/M metagenome (GOLD analysis project Ga0209780, IMG submission 187384) | Marine gutless worms symbiont microbial communities from Max Planck institute for Marine Microbiology, Germany - Inanidrilus exumae... | ecosystem: Host-associated > Annelida > Digestive...
CGCCAGTGCTGGCCACCAACATCATCCTCGTTACAAATGCTAATAGTTACTTTCGTCTTAATTGTTTCGCCTCTGGATTCAGCTCCCTGCTATAGTGCGTCAGCCGCATCCCGGTCCATCCCTGACTCACCTCTTCCTGCACTTGTCACATCATCTTTCCCATCGATTCATCACTCTCATCACCCTAACTCCATCACTCTTTCACTACCGGCTTATAACGCACCTGTTTCGCAAATCCTTCCCATCGTAGACTCGCTCATAGCTATAAACGAGAATGCATCTTCTGAACAAATCCGTTTTTCTTTGTAAGTCTTTTCCTTTGTATCTGGTTTGAGATTAAGCTTTATTTTCAGTACATGCACGCTAAATATTGTGTAGACCTATTGTATCGTACCATAACGCGGCAGACATAGCATGCGTTAATTGTTGCCACAAGTTCTAACATCCGCGGTATACACCTACTATTAATTTTGTACATTGTCCGTACATTTGTAACAGTCTGCCGCAAAACATCGAATTCACTCCAGACATCCCGGAAACACTTAAAAACCTTTTTCTTTGTACACACCCATATGCGGACAGTGGGCATATAACTCGTTTACTTGTTTAACTTAATTAATTTTTGTCGTGTATTGTTTAACGGTCTTATTCTCCTAGAATTTTATAATGTTGTCCTGAACCAGTTAGTGTTTTTGCCACGTTATTTCCGGCAGGATTGCATGTTATGGAAATGTAAAAATGGTACAACTACGAACCCCCTCTATTAACTACGGTGAGTATGGCGAGGCTCGAACTTAGCACGGCCTAGAGCGAAAATGTTCGGCGATTTTGTTTGTCCATCACACTTTTCAACGGCAGTTTGTGCTATTAACGATATCGCCATGAGTCCGTTTGAATTTTAGAAAGTTTTCATATCGTTGGATAGGGGAAGGTTTGCAGTTGTGCAACCGCGTTCAACTTTTGTCTCTGCACTACCAAGGGGTATCACCATATGATGTTGATGTTGAAAATGTGAAATTCATCGCCTCTGAAGGGCAACACGATGAACTGATAGAGGTAAACTGGCACAGATGTGCACGTCTCAGGTTCACGGTTATACTAGTATGCCAAATATCACCCCCAACTAGTGAAGGGGTGGATATGACAGTCTAAAAGATTTCAAACTTGGGATGTGTAGCTGGATACCCTGCCGTTTTTGCAGCGACTCAGTGATGCTTACGATTTCTTAGTTTTCCCCTGCACGATTGATTTATTTCACGATATTGTTGTTGGACACATTTAAATCATTACTACTGTACACTAGCACCGTGAACATAAGGTCATCGACTAAGGTTCGTTCACATCGGACAAGCACCGCAACGCAACCGGTGTAAATAGACGTGATTGTTCTAGTATGGCAAATTGTCAATGCATGCTGGTCAGATACCGTTGAGCGACCGTGTCGTCAGTTGCCGACGGACGAACAAGCGGACACATCAAACGCAAGCGGCGGCGACCAGGCGCTGCATCCATCGGACGGCGAGAGCGTACCGGCAGAAACAGCCGACGATCCCTCATCCTCCGATCACATCTTTAACGAAAAGTACATCTCAGGTCGCGACCTGCCGGAGTCTCGCAGAACCAACAGTAACAATACGGCAATGCCAACTGTGGCTTGCGCCGCTTTTTACTTCGTTTTATCTGCCGTATTTCACTCCGTAATAATTCAGTCAACGTTCTGATGCGAGTATTGGCTTCCAGCATATCTACATTGTACTGATTAGTGATTATCTGCCGTTCACTTACCGTATGTCCGTCTCCTGAAGGTAATAGGCCTAAGCAGTAGCACGGTTTCAAGCTGGTACATTAATGAAGCACACCTACTATATTACTATTTTGAGCATAAACCTTAAATATTGGCTTTAATACTGGCTCAAAAGCTAAGACAAGGGTACTGTAGCTTGAAGACTTACTTAGCTGGATATTTGTGTGCAAACATTGTACAACTGTAATATATTTATAATAGTTAGCATACGCAGTGACATATGCACGTGCCACAAAAATGAATATGTAAGCATTCATTGTGTTATTTTTATACTGTTACTAGAGCCTATTTACTGCCAAGTGAACACATGTTCAAAATCATTGTTAAAGTCTGGTTTGTTGATTGACCGAATTAACGTTTTATGTCCAACCCGACACAAAATAGGTAATCTCGGCGATGTTCTTCCCAGCCAATCTCTTGGCTTAGTACTGAAATACTAAACACAACATAATAAAAGAAAACATGCATCCACAACATACCATAAAACAGCTATATATCGCCTGCTTCACATTTTTGCAATTTGAGTAAAATCGCAATATTAAATATACACGAATTTCTGTAATTTGGCCATAACCATAACTTTATCTGCACAGGATATCACCGCCTGGAAAATATGCCAAATTAAAATGCAGTCAATTTTCTACGTACTAAATTCGCGAAATTATATTTTTTTACAGTAATATATCACATGTATAACACAAAAAACTAAAGCCAGGATTGGCCGCCTCTTAAGACCTCTAACCTGGAAACGTAACGGTCCGATTCTCAAGGAAATAATTAAATAAGGAAGTAAACGACTTATATAGCGGAGAGTCAGGTTTATACAGCAATTGCTGTAACTACTGGTATAACAATACTGAGGATTAAAATCAATTACTTCTGCACTGAAAGGTGTCACAGGTTACAAAAGCATGTATAATATTTTGAAGTCTAATGTTAAAAACAAATTTATCCCTTGCCATAAGTCAACAAACACATAAAATGTTATTAATCTGCTTTGTGCACTAGGACCAAATTACGACAAAACTATGCCTAATGTAATTAACGACAGACGGTTTTAATACCATTTGGTGCACCGTGGTATCAACACAACATACTATTATCACCAGCACATGCACATTACAGTATTTCTTGCTGTCGACTGCCTCGTGCAGGTTACGTAGCATGCAAAGAAAGAAACGTTATTGGTCACTTCACTCAATGCCAGAAACAGGCTCAGAATCTAATGACTGGCAAATCAGTCTCAAAAGCATCAACATCGGAATTCAGCAGTGATTCACTGGGTGGTTCAACACCAACACAGATACATGAGGCCGATGTATCACTTGATGCATCGAATGCAGCATTAGATTTCAACGCGGAAGGTGCGAGGGATGAATCACTGGACGATGCAGTCAGCACTGGACTGTTCGACAGTTTGACATCAGTATTGGACTCAGCCGTCTGTTTCACGGTCTCAGCTTCTTCATCATAACATGGTCGTTTGCACTGAACTTCATTTTCACTGTCACTTTCTGAGAGTTCAATAACATCGGCTTCCTGTACCTGCATGCTTCTAGATCTTCTAGCAGCTCGCACTGGCCCAGCTTGGTTCACACGAGACTGTGATGGTAATGAAACTGGCTCATCTCTCGGCTTCTTCGCGGTCTGTCCAGAACTCTTGTTTAAACGTGCAAACTGCTCAATTTCGGAGAAAGACTTCTGATACGTCATAAATGCACGCCACAGCTGCGTCGTGGCCGCATCCCGTTTCTTTGCGACCACTTCGGGCATACTGCAGTGCCTCAGGTCGTTCTTCAGCGCACTAAGTAGCATGCTCATTGACTGCATCATGGCAAGCAACTTCTCGAGCACTGAACTGACGTTGTATTCGTCAAGTGGTAGCAGCGAACTGGGGTCACTGTCAATCTTCAAATGTGTCTTTGGCGGTCGGCCAGGCTGCTTCGGCGTACATGTGCTCACATCCTCTGATGACGGGCTGCTGCTGATAACCACTGCAACAACAGTCAAACACCAATGTATTACTGTTACTACTTTCATTTTTTTTCTTACTCCAGACCCAGGTCCCATCCAATTAGGCAGCGATGACTTTGTTGCCAGCAGAAAACTCGGTGCTGAATAACTGGATGGAAAGCAGAAAAAGCAGCAGAGACCAGACATCGCGGTAAACAACAATAAACGTGTCGACCGATGATAGCTATTTCAACACTGAATTTATCATTTTTGACAATAATGTACAGGAATTTATGCTGCATGATAACACTGATAGTCTGGTACAGTGTAACAGCTGCATAATGTCACAACGTCGACACCTAAAGAGACAACAATTGCCTATTGTCTGCTGACACATTTGCTTTTGTTTACACCAATCACTGAAGTAACGTCTATTTTCTGAATTAAGCAAACTTGTTTCCGCTGCTTTTGCTCCCAGCAGCAAAGTCAGCACTGAGAAACTTGACAGACAACTAACAGATTGTTCCTGAACTTGCTACCATCATCACTGACTAACTGAACGGGCCCCCAATCTGAGGAAAGTGAACGTTTCCAATTACGAAAAGTAACCTTTGCAACCTGTGAAGCAGGTTTTTTTACAGACAGGACCGGTCACCCAACCAACAGCGTCAAAGCACTGAGGAAACAGACATCAATGTACAAAGTACCGGTACATATCCCGTAAAGCTTTACTGACAATCCACAACCAATTCACTCACTGTGGACAGTTCATAGCAGTAAGATGCACCAGCACGTTCAGTCAAGTTCAACAAGCTTATTAGTTGAAGAAATAAACAGATACTACTAACTGGAAGAAAACAAAATTTTCAGAACAATGGGCATGAGTGGTTGGTGTTAATTTTGTTACATAATATACTACCGGCTTCGGCCGGTTACTCCTCGCGCCTGAGGTGCTTAATCCATCCGTTACACTGCGTGCCTAGAGCTCGCCACTGTTGTCCCACGCTCGCTGGCCCGGTGCCGTTTCTCAAAATCGCACCACAGGCCAGCGTGCATTGCCTGTGCCGCCAGTGCAGTGCCCCCGTGCCATTTCTCAACCGCATACTTTGTCAAAATCAGCAATTTTGCACCGTTTTTCCATCAGCTTTACACATGAAGGGTCGAAATTTTCCGGGTGTTTTTTATCCATTCACGTCTACAATCTACATATGACCCCTATGAACCATGAAATGTTTCATGGAAATCGGTCTGCACGTTTTTCAAAAATCCGGAAGACAGACACACAGACATGTTGTGTGGTCGCTCAGCGGTAGGTCGTTGGACTAGCGATTTACAGCTCGCGGGTTCAATTCCTGGCCGGTGGCTTTCATGTAACATAGGTCAACTCAGCCTTGCATCCCTCTGGGGTCGCTAAATCGAGTACCTACTTCGGCTGGGGGTAAAGGTGGGATTCTCACCGCTGACAACAGAGTCCACACATAACATACAAGTTTCTCTTCTTTGTAAGAATCGCCGCTTTAAAACAGTAGGCGTAAGCAGGTAACACTGTGTGATCCCATAGGGCATGTGAGATTCCCATAGCAGTGAAGAGCTAAGTTGATGCTAAACTGCTATACACTGTTCACTTTACTTACTTTTACAGACGGCAGACAGACACGGCAGCTTTATATATATATAGGTGAGAGCACCAAACCTATAGTCATATAAACCTTATATGAGATGAGTGGGTAGCGACTTGAGACTTAACTGAACACTTGCCTCTAAAGACTATACTTGCTCGAGATTTTACACTACAGACTTGCATACATCTCTGCCAGTTCAATCCCAAACAATTTTCTTAGCTCTGCATTTTCATTTTCTTTCAAAGTAAAGCCACTTATCCACACAATCATGCTCATTTCAGTTTTATCCAACTTTATCTCATGCTCCACTTTCACTTTTGTCGTATGTCGGACAACTCATACATGACGTAATACATACTTGGCCTTTCAGCTTTAACAAGTATCCTTTCCCAGACAGACAAGCACTTGTGCAAAATCTTTTTCTGCGAACCTTTGATCCAGGCCCCAGTTTGCCGATTGGTGCAGGCAGCTCAGCTGTATTGCAGCCTCTGTGGCAGTGCTACCGGCTGTCACTGCAGCTCTTCAATAGCATGGCATCCGAACACCTGCGGTTTATTGCCACCTACTTTCTGCTACTGGCTTACCCGAATTGCCATGAATAAAGGGCTGTTAAACGGTTGTTGTTGTTGTAGCGGTGAGTCTACAAAGGCAGTACAGTGTAGTGTACCAGTGACAATGCTCTGCTGTGGTTCCCTGTCTCTTCGATCTACTGACTGACCTCTTTGTATTCGCACACTGCTTGACATGCTCGACATATCAACAGCATTCACAACAATAACCAGATTCATGGATATGTATCTAAAAGAACTGGATATAAGACGTAACACACACACACAATCAAAATACCTGTATCAGAAGGAATGTCACCATCAACCACCTTATTATCATCACCAACACCTGTCAATGGCTGCCTCCCAGATCTCAGACGACGTTCAGTGTTGCCCGACACATAATCACTCAGCAGTTTATCACGCAAGCCAACTGAACCGTCACTCGCGTAGTAAGACTCAGTGCCGCTGGTTTCGTCATCCATCTCCGCCAAAATCCTTGTGGTTTTCAACGGTTTCCTGATTAAGCAGTAAACAGAATATTAATACGTGCACACACACACACACACCAACATCTTACTGCCATTTGTGTTATATCCAGCAAACCAATTAAGAACTGGAGGATTTTGCTGGAGTGAAGTTTTACTGCCCACATAACCTTGCTGATGGCAACTAGTGTTTGCATTAGGGACAACATAATAAGAGTTCTCCTCAAAGGTGTTACTTACATTTGTCTCCGTACCATCCAAATGTTACGCTAATAAGCTAGTTAACTACATAAACAGTGATTTGTAATGTGAGCACTGACACAAGAATAAACAAAAATAATTTATAACCGTACATCAAAATCTTTCAACAGTAGTTAAAGTAAACAATCATGGGAATTGAACAAATCACTTAAAGTTGCAAGGCACACCACTTTGTATATGCTGTAATTTCTAAACCGGGAAAGGCAAGCATGTCTGAAGTGACCAGTAAATATCATCTAATATCGAGAAGGTCAAGTGGTCAACCACATAATATGACCACAGCTTTCAGCCACATGAAGCCACTAAAGGTCGAGGAATCCTGGGTTATTTCTGGTCATATTACAAGAACTATTAAGCCACATTCTTAAAAATCATTCATAACTGTATTACAAAAAATGTAAAGCTACACACTAACCATTCTAACAAATCTACATCAGCAGCCCTGGGTCCTACTTACCGTCTTGATGAACGCCCATTGCTGTTTGCACTTTCTGACATCTAAATATAACACATTTATTTAGCAAACAAACATAAAACTCAAGACGTACTGGAAATATTCACAATATACGCTTGTACAATGCAGTGTATTTTATAGTATTTGGTCAAATATAAATAAATCATTCTACTACTCAGCTGAATACAACAAGAATACAAATACATTGATATGTAGTGCAATATGTGATATTTAACAAAAAATGTAATCTGCACATCACTTCCATTACAGTGACCATCTTTCAGCTGTACACAAAGCTGTTTCCTCTTTAGTTGCCTTCTTCCACTTGTTCTGACAGAGAACTTTTGGTTACAACAAGTGACACAGGTTTCTGTGATCCAAATGCCCTTCTTGTAAATGGTGTCAAAGCACTGAAGGAAACTGAATTCACTTATCCAACGAGGGTAACCACCTTTCTTATCCACCATCAGATTCCTAAGAAAAGGAGTGGTGGTCCCTTCATGCTGGCTCTGTAATGCCAACCACTGAAGGAAAACACTCGAGTTTAACAGTCTAGTGATGGTACGATATGGCCATGGGGGAAAACAATGGATATGATATGATAATGCACCAAATATCGCAATATGATACGATACGATCCCAACTCTCTGCCGTATTTTATACTGTATACACAAGTAGGCCTACAGTCAACAGTCCGAGATTAATGTACAGTTCTCACTGACGCCTTCGCATGCGTTCGCACGTGCGTGAACGCCGTCGAGGGCAATATCAAAGATATTGCAGACAATATCAGTAGTGTTAACTGATCATTTGATGCACATTCTCCTGCCACTTTTAGTCTGGGTGCATTTGCACTATTTTGGAACCTACTTTAAAAAGTGAGACGACTTTTGTTTCTCATTATTTTGTAGATGTTTATATGCCAATCGATCAAATAAAACTGGTTTTCAAAGCTTTTAGACTATTATTCTTATTGTATAAAGTGCCACGTACATCTAGAAAATAGCCATTCATCCCATTCAGTTATTTCTGAGACATATCATGTAGCTGGTTAATAACTAGTGCTGTAACAATTTTTAAGATCCAGATCGAAATCACATTTTTTTCTAAAATCAAACTGGAATCAAAATCGCCATTTTGCGTATCTAAACCCTTGATTGAGTCCCAGTAAAGGCACGAGACTTGGGAATTAAATTTCCCGGGAATTAACATCCCTACTTTAAAGAGAGTGAGTGAGCTATAGTCGGGGGCGATGGTGCATCAAACGAACACCCCTGGAGGGCTTGGATGTTCGTAAACTCGGGCATAGTCAAAGCAGTCTGCCGCCCGCAGGAAAGTCCAGATCGTAATCGGTAATTTTTTCCAAAAAAAAAATGATGGAAATCGATCGTTCATTAAAAAGCCAGAATTGTCACAGCACTATTAATAACATTTTCACCAAACAGCTGATAATATCACAATAAAACACGCTGAACTCACTGTGTCGTTACAAAGATGCTGCTAGTATTCTTAGCACAACTTCACAACTTTGCTCTCTCACCTGATCAAACATACATTGTATGTTCACAACTTCACAAGACTATTGGACCACTAGGTAATTAGTGCAAACACATTCAGCATGCAGCACCTCAGAAATACAAAATGAATCATCTGTACAATTTAATTACACAGTTATGGTAAATAACTTAATTTACTGTTCCATGCATCCAAAAATTCAGCCTTCCACCAGTTTCTGTGGTCACATCCAACATGTCTTAATAACAGACAACAGCTATCTCACAAACGGCCACATGGGAAACATATTCAATGTCTTCGATTCACATTCCTTCGGATTCCATATACGAGACATGTTACCAATACCAACGTTACCGTCAGGCAGACCACCGGCTGTTGTCCAGTCTCCCATCTTATTCAAGAGAGACGGCTCTGCTTCTTTGAGCATGTGGCACGTGCATACTTTCAGCAGGATCACCATCGGGTTATTGCGTCGCTCTGACCGCCCAGTCATTGGAGGAGACCTTGTGGGCGCCCACGCTCCACCTGGCTGACAGTGGCATCGCCAGGATTTGGTGCCAGGAGGGGCACATGCAAAAGTTACTGGGTTTTTACAGGAGGCAACTGTCGACATATAGTCGCTGTCAGACTTTGTACGGGTCAAAGTGCACTGAAAAAAATCAAATTGTTGTAGGTCAAGGGGGGCACGTGCCCCAGTGCCCCATAGCTGGCGACGCCAATGCTGGCTGAGGGGATCAATTCTAATGTGCAGTCAGTTAACATTGGGATCCACTCAGCCGGGAGAAAAGCCAGTGACCGTACACTCTGGCAACGCATCGTCGACATGGCAACACTCCATCAAGGGACACGCCACTGAAGAGAGAGCTATAGTACTTGGACCAGAAAAACTGGTCCATATTAAACGAAATTACACAGACTGCAGATTTCTCTCAGGTCTGCCTTCACAGAGCAGAACTTGGACTAGGTCTTGTAACGCCAGATCGTTACACTATGCTTTCCACTATGAACGCGTTCAACGCGACCAGTGTAATAACGTTATATGTTCGAAGAAATTATCATTCTAGTGTGTGGCATTTTCTTTGCTCCAGAATGGCTACAATGAACAGAAGCAAGCTGCGACGTGCACGGTCAAGAACCACAAGCAATTCAAATTATTCAGTTTTGTACAGAGATCCACCGATCTGACCAAAACATGACAAAAATTGACGGTATGCCACTAGTGACACATGTGACGATTTTAGTCTTTTCCTCTCAATTGGATTTTTTATAAATAATTCGATTTCCATTCGATTTTTTCGCCCCAATATTCAGAGTTGAAGATACATCTCTTCTGCACTCAGTGTGATTAAATTCGGAGATACGAACTCCTCCACATTCAGCGTTATCGGACTCACTGGGGTGTAAAACCCATTCTGTGACCTCCTGTGCCGATCGCCGGTCTCTCTAGGGCAATACGGTATCAGAATCGAGTCACACTTGCTCCAAAAAATCGCAATATCGATTCCGTTCGATTTTCGATATTGATCTCGATAATCGTCACATCACTATATGCCACAACCATTTGTTTACTGTTTTTGTGCGGCTACATGCACCATGGGAATTCTATGGTAAAGCATGCATATGTGGTGTTTTTGTCAGATTTAGTAATGTTTACAAAAACATGACAGCTTTCCGTGATCGTATTTAGTTAAATCAGTAAATATAGCATTTATGCACATGTTGTTCCGGTATGTTTACCATGATGCTATCCTAGCAATGTCTTAAACAAGCCGGAACTGTTTGCGTTATTTTCTAATGCCGTAACAGATTAATTTCATCTGATTGATCTCGCCTTACACTGGATTAATCCCGTCTGGAGCGAAAACGCAGCCAATGTCAATGTTAAAACCCGAGTTTTAACCGTTGTTGTTGTTGTTGTGCTCTACTGCCTTGGATGTGCACAGTTCCTTCATGGTGACAACAATCCGAAGTAAATTCCTCATAGTAAATTCATGTGTCAATTCAATCTACAGAAACTTGTTGCTGTGTATTGCAACATGGTAAAAACATTATCTGGAGCTGCGATATCGTACGATTCGAATTGCAAACAATTGTGATGGCACGATACGGCTGTGAGGAAAACGATAAATACGATATGATACTGCATAAAATATCGCGATACGATACTAGTGATGGCACAATACATTGCATCATATTGAATATCACGATATTAAAGGTATATAGCATCGTATCCATATGGCAGTAATTCCTTCTCAAACGAATCGATATTCCGCACTACTCTAAAACGGTCATCAGCAACAGGTCGCTCTCAGCACTGTTGGCGTCATCAACAGAGATTTTGAGAGCGACTGGCGAGGAGTAATTAGTGTCACATTCCAAGGCGGGACAATGTGTTTGCATTCCATGGACCATCTGGACGTGCAAAGTGCCAGTAACTGCCCTGCGGGGTTGCTGTTTGCTTAAGCATTCTCTGCGATCCACCTTGCAGGCCGTCAACGGCTTACTTATGCATTCATTAGACCTATACCTTTCGTATTTATTGTTGCAGAATTACATCAGATGATTTTGGCGGTGTTGCTGCCTGGCGCCGGACGGACTGCCAGGCACTTATTGTGGGTATATACCGAAGTTGTCGTCCAGCCAGTGTGCGGTCACAACCATATCCAAAATTCCAAGCAGTTGCTGGATGCTGTCTGCATATCTGTTGTAATAGCATGTGTGGAGGCCTGGTAGGCTGAAGTCTTAAGTGGACTGCAAACATCGCCAACAGCGTGCTAATGCAAGGGTGGTTTCAAAAATCTCACTTGCTAGATTTCAGTATGGCATTCTTGCTGATGCCGTCAACCGCAATTGACCACGGATGACGGCGCCAGCGAGAACACTCGTGATCATGCGGGTAAAATCGACATATCGAACATCGGCATCGACGTTCAAGCGCTGTCGACGGCGGTCGATAACGTCAGTGAGAATGCTACTAAAATTGATCATGCAGTTTAGGTGCTTAGATTACTAAACTGACCCTAACCGTAACACTAACCCTACGCGCACACGTGATGTGGACCGTTGACATGGCCCCTATATAGGTGCAGTGAATTTAAGCCCCTAAACTCCATGAATGCCGCGCCACCTATCGAGTGCTACTGAAGCCGTGCAATAACTGAATAAGTAACAATATGAATGGTGGTGCCCTCTATGGAATGCAATTAAAAGCTAAAGCATTTTTATTAAACATTAGCGGCTGGAGTTTTAACCTCAGAACATTTCGGTTTTAACCCCCAATTGTATTCACCTGCTGAATCGTACGTGTTAATCGTATGCACGACTCGAATAGTTGCGTCAGAACACAGAACTCTCAGAACCAAACTGTAGCCAACTACTAAATGTCTAAATTTCCCTCCAACGTCTTTCCGGAATAAAATATATCAGTAAAACACACAAAAGATCTAGTAATGTACTAAAACCAAAGCTATTAAATATCCTTAACTATAAAGCCATTGAGTTAAATATTCTAACGTAAACATAGGCGGATAGTGATGGGCGAGTCTTATCGTACAATTTATTACCGGTACCTAATACCGATTATTGATTCACTGTGTTAAATCAAACTTGAAAGCCCTGTTTTTACCTGAGCGACGCTTTGCTAGCGAGGTATATGCTATGGCCCTCTGTCTTTCTGTCACAAGTCAGAGTTCGATTGAAACGGCTGAATGGATCGAGCTGGTTTTTGGCATACCGGTACATGCTACCCTCGGATTATCCTACTCCTACATTGGCAATGCGTTGGGGGAGGGGGGATTTCGATATCTTTAAGAATAAGGATACTTATCCATGGAACTTTACCACAAACTCTGAACCTAGCCGATTTTTCTGCTTTGTCCAAGGCACGTCGATCATCGCAAGTGTTGTTATTGTAATTTTATTGTATTAGCATTATTCACTGTAATTTTATTTGTATTTTTATTGTATCACTGTAAAAGACCGCATCACTGGGTAAAAGGCCGCATCGCTGACTTGTCAACCCTTGCAGCTGCCAATGGATTCGCCCGATCTTGAGTCCATCTAATACACGGATACTTTCTGGCAACCCATAAGAGTTGCAACAGTTGGATGCGTTTTGTCCCATGGACTTAATTGTTTCCAGACTAGAAGGATGGAATATATAAAAGTGACCTTCAACGTCATAACTAATGAATAATTGGGCAATTTACAAAACAATAAGTCATTTTTGGAGTTTGATCAAAATTAATCACTTACCAATTATATTAGTTTGTCATTCGTTGGAAACAGCTGCAAGGACGACTTAGAATTGCATCCAAACACAATGCACCTATGAGCCATCTACAGTTTGTTATCATTTAATCTGCAAACAACACTTGTTTTGTTTGTTTACAGTGTAGTGTTACGTCAAACTCAAAGTTGACTTCCTGATTGCCAAGCTGGTTCTCCGCAGTTTCAATCATACTATTTTTCCGCATCAAAATCATCATATAAACGAGCACAAATATTTTTCTTCATATTTTTTCGAATCACCGAGGCATAAGTGTATCCCCTGATGCATTTTGTTTTGAAAAGTGTAAATTTGTTCAACCCCATCTTTAAGTATTTTAAATGATTTAAGAATACAACACAGCAAAAGGAATGTTGTCTTGTGCTTCTTTCTACAATGTTGGTACTGCATGCACACAAAACACACATTACACATAAAGTCACTATGCAGACGTCATTCAATATATGCAACAAATACATGAGTTTAGAATGACGTTTATACTAGTGTCAATATACTGCAACCGACTAGAACCAGAACAGTGTCACGTGACACAAACCTGGCAATACAAAAACAATAGTAACCATCAGCACCGAAATGTAAGTTGAAATGAGCAAAACTATTGGAATGAGGTCAGCAAAAAACACAGCAGTGTATAACCTGTGAATAATGCCTGATGCATAACTTACCACTAACGCCTCCATTTAATGGTCATTTTGATGGGTACGGGTCAGCAGTCTCGCCTTGTTTTTCTTCCTCTCCACCTTTTCCAATTTTCTTTCTTCCCTTGTTCTGGAAGAGAACGTTCAGAGATTAACTCACTGACTGAGACGAGGTTTTACGGCCCATTCAGTCATTTTGGAGACATTGTTCCCAGCCAGTCACTTAGTATAGTGCTGAAGAAACTAAACGTAACAAAACAAGGAACAGATATGTAGCTATAAATTAAAGACACTATAACACGATATAAACACAATAAAACTAAATACAAGTTTGGTTGCCTTGTACAATCTCCAGCCTGGAAAATATTGGGCCTATTTGTGAAGCCCTAGGGCCTGCATGGGGAAACATTTGGGGACAAATGGTACAGGTTTTTTAGGGGCGAGATGCTCTTCCTAATACCAACAGTATCAAATCACTGATGGAGGTGCAACTAATATTGCATAGAAACCATACAAACAAGGTGTCGCCCTAACAAGACGTAACCGTACTGGCCCGCCGTGCAGTGTCGGCCGCCCGATCGCCCACGCGCCCGGCAGCCGGCCCGGCGGCGGCCGACCGCCCACACGCCTGGCCCACCCGCCGGCAGCGTTACAGACGACAACGACAGACACCAGCAAGCAAAACAGTACTGGCGCATTAGGCGGGTCAGTAACAATATACAAAAAACGGACCCAATGTAATGACAGCAATTAAGACATGCTAGCAGTAACCAAGAAATGCCTGTCTCCAAATACAGTGCAGTCTTATTTACACAGGAGTATAGTTGGATAACAGGAGTCTCCACCATGCACCATTGGTACATGGCACCTAGTAATACTGCCGCCCAATAACTCCAAATACTAATACACATCAATACAAACTTTGCATAACACGAACGAACACTGCAACTGAAGACTAGCTGGAAAAGATAATTTATCTGTTCTAAAGAACTATGTACAACCACTGGCTCTATAAACTGTGTTAAATATTCAACAACAAGCAAAAACTCAAGAGAAAGTCCTAGACTATCTTTCTTCTAGTACATACATATATGGACGTTTACATTTGTCATATAAATCCAACAATGTAGTTGAATGGCTTGCAAAAAAGGAAAGTTTGGTACTCAAAAGTTTTAGCAATGCCTTCAAACATTTAATATTAAATCAGTTCATTGTAGGTGTCACTAAACACTGTAATTTGATCCAAATCAACTGCATCATGTAGCGTTGCAACCATCAGATAGCGGCAAGATGACATGGAGGTGGAAACAGAAGTGTAGTGGCTACAAACAGATATTCATAGAAACTACTGACACACTGCTTCAATAGTTGTCCAGCAGCATTAAAGCTGCTGACAGAACTCAGTAATGGACGTGATGCAAGTTCATGTAAGTCATCTTCGGCTGGTATAACAGCTGACTTCATTTATGGCACTAATTAACTTAGCTTGCACTTCGAAACTGCACAAGGTGTCGTGCAATCTCTTTGCAATAGCTGCACTTCTCAATTGATTTACTCATACCACACAGTAACAAGACTGCAGTGCAATATTCCCCATTTTGTCAACAAAACCATATAATGAAACCACAGTGAAGATGAACAGTAAAGTTTCTGTTTTCAAAAACAAATAATATTTTTTTTAAATTAGCCCCGTATGGGACTGATGGTTGACTCTTCACAACTGACATTTCTGTCGAGTTCAAAGTCACGTGACACAGAAACTAGGATAAGTATCAAAATTCTGACCCAATCAAATTTAGATATTGTGCCCTAGTTTAAGAATCCATGGTCAGTTGCCAGCTCCCATTGTAAATGGCGGAGGAGATAGCTTTTGAAAATGGCCGGATTTCCAAGATTGAAGGGCTCGTGACCTTGACCTTGGGATTGGGTCAAACTGCATACTGTCATGCATCACTCATCGACCTCTACCTACGTGCCAAATTTCATTGAAATCGAAGAAACTTTTTGTGGACGGATGGATGTACACACTGAAGGATGGTCCGTGCCAAGTTCAAAGTCACGTAACACAAAAACTAGGAGAAATTTAAAACATCTGGTCTGAACAAATTTAGACATTGTGCCCTAGTTTAAGAATCCGTGGTTAGTTGCCAGCTCCAATTGTAAATGGCAGAGAAGTTAGCTGCTGAAAATGGTCGGATTTCCAACTATAAAGGGCTCTTGACCTTGACCTTGGAGATGTTCATACTTCACATCATCGTGCATCACTCTCATCAACCTCTACCTACATGTCAAAAGTCACTGAAATCGAAAAAACATTTTGTGGACGGACGGACGTACGGACGGACGTATGGACGGATTCACAGACAGACATTTGAGACCGGTTTTATTAGATTGAAGAGTTGACCTAAAAACTAGAAGATAAGACTTTAGACTAGAGTCAACGTGGATGCTTTCACCACCTCGACTGCCTGCCATGTCCTTGAACTTTGACCTCCAAAATCTAACCAGGTCATCAGTAGGGGCTACTGGTTATTCCCAGCAAGTTTCATCAAGACTGCTCAAGTAGTCATAAGATATGGTGTTCATGAGATCTGACCTTATCGGCCTGCTGTGACCTTGACCTTTGTCCTCAAGAATCGAATCTGGGGCCCGATTTGCAAAATATCTTAGGAAAAATCCTAAGTTTATCATATGTTTTTCCTAAGTTTATCTTAAGTTTATCGTAACTTATAAAGTTAAGATTTTCATAGATTTTTTCATGTAATTTACTAAAGCAATCTTATAACTTACTAAGTTCTTCCTATACACATGCGGACAATTCTGTGAACAAATGTTAAGTTATTTTTCAGAAATTGCACTTTTTTCTTATCAAGTTGATCTTAAGTTTTACATAAGTTCATCCTAATTTTTTCTTAAGATTTTCCTAAGTCGCACTTTATCCTAAGATTTTCCTAAGTTTATCATACGATATTTTGTAAATCGGGCCCCAGGTCATCAGTAGGATGTAGAATATTCCCTGTAAGTTTCATTGAGATCGCTCAAGCCACGCATGAGATATCGTGGTAACAAATCTGTCCGAATAAACGGATAGATGGATGCCAGGGACAAACAGCCCTAAAACATGTGCAGTCTTCACCGACACCGTCAAGTGGTAAAGGCATAAAAATATCACAGAGAAAACTCGCCATTCAAAAATGAACTCAAGAATGAAATGTTCTAGCCTACAGAACACCAAAGACTGCTAACACTGACATTCAATGACAAGCTTTAGATGTCTACAGATAACTTTCAGTAAGCAACATCGACAATGACAATGCATCAGCAGCGAGAACACTGTTCAGTCGGATGATGACTTGGACGGTGATGATCGGGACGGCACGTCGTCTTCCGAGGCACAAATTGGACTGGCTGAAGTTGACCCGTTGTTGGCAGTCGACTGCGATGCCATCAAACCATGATGTCTGTCAGCTCTTCTGTACAGCGTGATTTCCTGAACAAAGTGGCGGCAATTATTAACAAGTTGAAACCTACATATTGGCTTGCTATAACTTGACATGTATGAACCAATTTTGACGATTTGTCACAGACACATTGCTGAGAAAGTATGAATCAAAAGACGCATAATTTTCCCACATCATGTAAACTGTGCTTCTACTGCTTGCTAAAAATGGAAACCCAGAAATTGTATCTTTTCACTTAATCAATGTAAGTCGCTTTGCCAACAAATACACTAAACACATTTAAATTATCACCCAATCACAGCTGAATCACCCATCATTCACACAGCGTTTGACACTCTGCACCAGTCTGGATCTAGAAAGGCAGCACAGCATCCTCCTATCTGTTACCCACATGCTTAACATTTACCAAGGCTGTCACAGTATCAGTCGCTGCATCATATAATGGCAGCTGTTCATTGACGAGCCTTGACAGTATTACTGGGATTTAGATGTCATCAAATACGTTCAGGATTACAATTTTGTCTTTCAGCAAGACAGTACACTGATAATTGTGCACACAACACATTCCAACAGCAGTAGTGTAAAATTCTCGGCTTTCTTTACCCGAGCCCACCCAACAGTCCAGAGTTGATCCCCATTAATTAGAAGATTTAGCATGAGACCACAAAAACATCAAACAGCAACCAGATGAAGTCTGGAAAAGCAGAAATACAGCATTTGAGTGAAAAAGATGTAATTTCCACATTTTGCCAGGTAGTGCAAGCATTACAGGTACTTAAGTAAGGTGGAAAAATTAAGCATCTTTTGATTGCTTACATTCTAAGTAACATTTCTGCCAAAAATCACAAAATCAGATTCTGTATGCCAAAGTTATGGCAAGCCAAATGTGTAAACTTTTTTCAGACACAGTGTACATTACAAACACAACGTGTATTCCAGGTGCTATTTCATTGATACCAGATTAGTGCTAGTCTTCCGAAAGAACTAATCTGAAGCTTTCCACTTACAAAGAATATTTAATTACCATTACTTTAGTAAAACCCAAATACTACCATTTCATACTTTTTATACCTTGCAGGATTACAATAACAGCCACATATGAGGTCCCTTACTGGCGATGCTGTCAACAACCCATGCAGGTCTGAGCAATCTTCAATCAAAGTTGCCAGGATCACAATCCATCATCTTAGCCATGGTGCCAAGTAAAAAATGCAAACAACAATTACAGTGTACTACTAATACAACACTCATTTAACCAGACTTTTTTCCAGGACAACATGGGTCAGCCAGCACCATAAAGGTAAACCTTTCTTGATTTTAATGCAGCGAGAGATGATGAGATGGCAGAGTGGCTACAGCTGTATAATATGCAAATCACTTGCACCTCGCTCCACACAGATAACGACTCTAGCTGCTCATCAATCGATGTTTTATAGATCAGATGCTCTTCCTGATGCCCAACCAACAGTGCCGTAGAACTGAAGGCGTTCCAATAACAAAAACACAAATCACAAAACAAGTAATTAAATAAAGTTATATATTACATGCTGTTTGAAATATCGACGATCATCCTCATCCAAAAGCACCAAGTTGAGATAGTAACGAACTGAAAATTTCTTGTTTATGTCGCACATCGTCGGTGTCAACTCGTAACCGCTGAGAAACAACCGTATTGGTATCGACTCACCTGGTAACACAGTAAACAATGTCGACAAAAGAATATAGAAGACCAATAAGTTCATTACCGATACCTTGTGATTCTATCATTATCAGAAAGGATCACAAACAACACGTAAGGATGTGGTTGTTGCAATCCACTGTCAGGATATCTATAGATTTTTATAACGAAATTACTCTCTTTAACGTAATGACGTCATCGCATAGTCACGGAGAACAAAGATCTGCCTAACTATGGCTCTTCAAAGATTAACTGCCCCTCCTGTCACTCAACCAAGCATCAAAGCACTGAAGTTAACGTCGAAACATCCAAGAAATTACTCGTGAGTCATGACACATTTTGTATGCTTATCTAAACAGAAAACAAGTAAAATTCTTAAACTTACCACTATCTGTAAGACTCAAAAACACTTTAACCTACTATAGCATGTAACAATAACGGGTTACATAAATTACACATGTTAGCTGGCTTTGTGTACAATGATGCATTCAACATAATAGTATAAAAAAAGAGTAAAGCCTGTACACTTCTATGAAGCTT
>Ga0209780_1000695_pt1 | contig 19248 bp, 9 predicted proteins | sample WorMetexBAHAMAS2_FD_187384 | JGI IMG/M metagenome (GOLD analysis project Ga0209780, IMG submission 187384) | Marine gutless worms symbiont microbial communities from Max Planck institute for Marine Microbiology, Germany - Inanidrilus exumae... | ecosystem: Host-associated > Annelida > Digestive...
CATTTAGGATCAGTCGTAGTCATTCCGGACATTATCATCTTCATCGTCATCATCGTCGTCGTCATAATAATAATAATAATAATAATAATAACAACAACAACAGCACTATTTAACCGACAGGCCGCTTCAGCAGTTTGCAGAAGCTCACTCAAGTCCATGCGTGATCCCCCCCCCCATGAGGCGGCATAATGGTATTAAGAGTGGCATAATTTTGGAATTTTTTCAAATAAGCTCACCCCTCATAAAACTAAAAAGCAGCCAAAGCCCAACGTGTAGCCCGCCTTGCTTGCGCAAATGCAACTGTGCATTTCTTACTTACTTTTACAGTGGCTATTCTACTGCCACTTAGCGAATGACCTTTAAAACCAGCGCTAAGAGTATTTTAGCCTACGTAGACTTACCACTCATACAAATAAGCCATAAGATCTCAGGGGTTACTGGAACAAAATTCACCAAATTTGTAGCCGTAGTATTTTTTTCATCGACGGTGTTAACGCAACAATACGCGTTGTGATCCGTCCACCCGTCGTCGAATGAGAGGGGGCGACATTTAAAACAAAACAACTTAACATCGGTAAAACATACGCTCGCCCGGGCCGGCGGCATCACGAAGCCTGATAGGGCTAATTAAAATGTCGCATTTTAATTATGTCTGTCCAATGAAGGTGACGTTCGGACACGAATGTCAATTTTCAGTTGAAAATGTTTTTTTTCAGAACTTTTCAAAGGGGGCGGGTCAAGGCCATAGGCCCATAAATACGCCAATCGAAATTGATAATAATCGCAAAAGAAACTGTTCGACGTGTGCTTACCAGCCTTGCAGATCCATTCCAAGTATGCCTCTGCCTGACGGTCGATGACCTGCTGTTTACGGAGTTTGAGAAATGAACGTCTGTTTTCGACCCGCTCCCGCTCCTTGGCAAATTCGCTGCATAAACCGGAACACCGTAGACAAAATAGTAAAAAACTTTTCGATGCAGTGGCATACGCAAAGGGGGATTAAAAGGGTTCAACTACGCGCTAAACCATTTGCCATTTCATCTGTAGTGTGACCATTTGGTCTTTTTCTTATTTTCGCATTTGGACGCTACTCTATGCATTGTCAAGATGATGACTGATGATGTTTATTATACATACATACATACTTTATTTAAGCCAATCAGAGTATACATAGTAAACAAATATAAGAACTGTAGAATTCACTCTGATGCTATGGCCGAACGAAGGGCACTTAAGCCGCTTACACGTACCCAGATAAAAAATATACTGTATTTGTATGCAGTTAGTAATTGTATTATTTTTCCAAAATCCTGTTAAGTGTTGGTTGTATTTAACCACCCACCCAACTGTGAAATTCTGCGTACGCCACTGTTTCGACGCCTCACAGTACTGTTAATCATTTAACGGACAAACAAGTGCCAGCAGCAAAGCACCATTATCATACTATATGAATTCCAACGTTGCATGTACGTTTAATATGTGCTAATAAATACTTCTTACTTACTTGCTTACTTAATTATTAACTCACTCATTAACTACGTCGACGGTTTGACTTAATGCGTCATTTCTACATTGTTTTTATCCATTTCTTTAACCACGATGGCAGCAGAGTGGCAGCAGTGACGATGGTAGAGTTTTCACCGCCGTTTGTCTGTCTGTCTGTTTTACCGCACGATATCTAAAAAATCGATGCAGCTAGAATCACCAAACTCGACACAGAAATGTTCCACGATGAGTCCGGGAAAACCGTTTATTGTGGGTCAAAATGTCAAAGGTCAAGGTCACGAGTCACAAAAACATTGCCAGTGTGGGTCTTTGCACTCTTGTGAGTGCTGGTTGCTTCTAGTTTTCATCATTTTAACTTTTCACGACGCTGAGATCCGACGTTTCGCTAAGCGAAGTAAGACAGTGGTCGAATGTCGTACCCGCTGAGAACTCCGAGCACCAGGTTGAGCATAAAAAACGAGCCGATAATGATGAGAGGTACGAAATACGCCCACGTAAAATTGTCGCCGATCGCGTCGTTAGTCTAAACAATCGTTCACATGCAAATTTACTCCCACACTTTCCAACAGAAGAACGTAATACACATGACTGCTTAGTGATGAAAGTTAGTTTTTACTGGCCCGCCTACACATAGTGTAGGGGCCAGACTAGTAAAGGTCGCTGGCGTTTGTCATCGTCTATCGTCGTCTGTCGTCTGCTAAACTCTACGGCGCAACGTAACACACCAGGGGTCATCAAGCGGCGGGCCAGTAGTGTTACTTCTCGTCAGGGCGACATCTTGTTTTATGCTACTTACAGCCATTTTCCGTATACCAAAAATTAATCATAGTGCATTTGAAAATGATGCAGCTCGGAAGACGTAACGCGAAGTCACAGGCATTTTTAAAGTGGTGACCGATTAACTCCACAACATATCGGAAAAGAAATAGAAAACTGCTTACCATGAATAGACCAAACCTACTGTTAATAATAATAATAATACTAATAGTAATAATAATAATAATAATATAGTATTTGTATATCTTCTTGAAAACCCAGGATTCTGAGGCACAAAGGCCAGAAACACGTAAATTTCACATTTTCTACAAATTGCTAAACAAATCACATTTACTGCCAAAATATTGCTATCAACAGAACTTCAATTTTCGTTTTTTTCGGGTGGAAGGGGTGGCGGTAATTTTTTTACTCCAGCCTTCTTCTAGTTAGTACAAATACCTAAATGTCACTCAAAATAAACCGTTGACATTTTACGGGGACCGTGCACTGTGTTTATCGGACATCTAACTAACTAACTACTCGGTAGTCTAGTGGTTAGGGCGTCGGACTTGCGACTCACAATAGGTGTGGGTTCCATCCCCGGCCACCGCACTGTCGGTCCTTTAGTACTGGAATGGGTAACCGTCTTCGGGCGGGAATTCTACCTCGGTATGTAACCGGCCACCCAGGCCAACTCAACCTCCTACCCTCCGTGGGACGGGAAATGAGTGCCGGCCAGTGTGGTGAATGGTGATGCACTGCGGCTGTGGAGTAAGGGCAGGATGGTTCATTCGACTCGTGGATAAACGTATGGGTAGCAGGTAAAACTGTGTGATCCCCCGTTAATACGTGCCATTCTGAGCGCTTTAGAGGTGAGTTCTCACGGAAAGGCGCTATACAAATGTCCTGTCTTTAACTTCGACTTCAACTTCTTCGAAGCGTCAACACACTGGAGACTGAAAAGAGCGTCGAGCGTCAAGCAGGTGCGTGCTGTGCGTACATAGTACATGACGGTGGTCCAGCCCTCCATCGTGATACACTGGAACACGGTCAGCATCGCAAAGAAGATGTTGTCGAAGCCGATGATGCCGAACTTGGGTCCCTCCCAGCCCGCCTTGCACTCGGACCGGTTTGCCGGGCACTGAAAGCCGCCGCCGCCGATCCCGGCACTTCCGTTGCCACTCGTGACCGCACACGGCGTCAACTCTTCCTCGTCCACTAAGTCCCATTCGCCTGTCGCACATCGCACATTAAACAGAACTTGGAAACAGTTAGAAGCGTATGGTACAAAACGCAACAAAAGTAAAAAGTGTTCACTGTTCAAAGTAATTTGGTAAAAGGCCGCATCGCCGACTTGTCACCACTCGAGGCTGCGAATGGATTTGTCCGATCTTGACCCCATCTAATACACACGAGAACGGCATCTCAATCGATTCTCTCTTTTTAACACACAGACACATAGACCACACTACGTGCAACATATGTAGCAATGGGCCGCATCTCGTGCACGGCGTGCAGACGATGGAGCCTAAAAACGTTTGTATCCAGATTTAGCTCTGGTGTTGTTATTCCGCAAGATGTCAACATGAATTAAAGCAAGCACATATCGCAATAGAATGTAAGCAAACATGAAAACACGGTACTGGAATACAAACAAGAGCTCAGCAAGTGCTGAGATAAGCGACCGGGTCGAAATGCAGTTACAGTAAATTCGGAGTACACAATTATGCCTATTCACGCCCAGAAGACCAGTCGTTACTAGGGGCGACAGTTTTTGAGGTCGCGTGGCTTTAAAACTAGTTATAACAAAATTAGTTTGCGTAAAACTGGTAATTAATTTATGGCGATTTTCACCTCCGGATAAAAGGTTATTGCAAGAAGCGACCGGTATGCGCCGTGGGCGGGTATGCCCGGTCGCTAAAATAAAATTGTAACGAATCCACAAAATCCTATTGAAACGGCAAACTATTGATTCGACACACGAGGAGTCTCTGTAATGTAAATGGTCCATTTGTCTTTTCGTTAGACTCGGCCGACCAGAGACAGAGACAAAAGGCACAAGAAGACATCGGTCGTCGGCGACACTGATGATAGGCGCCACGCTTGACCGGATCCCGCATCGCAATCTTCGCCCTGCCTAGTCGTCGTCGATTCCGACGGCGACAAAACGACGCTATTTGCCGACGAGATTCAATCGGCGAGCACCGTCTCCGATCAGACTGAATGTCGACCGTCGGTCGGGATGGTCGGCCAGCCGTTAAGCGACAAAGTGATACGTTCTCACGAGCTCGGCGTGGAGGTCATCTCGGGCGTTCTATCTCTCTGAAATATGATGCCGTTGTCGTAATCATCGATCTCACGAGCGTTCACGGGAGATACAGGCAAGCGGTCAACGTTAAACGCCACATAAAACCACTCATCAAGCGCACCACTGATCTCAAAGGTAGATGCCAAAACGTTCCTTTCAAAGCCATGTTTTGGGCACCATTCCGTCCCGCGGTTCTAGTTCCTCGCTCATTCTGTCCTTGTCTGTCGCCGCCGATGCATTAACTCATTCATCGCTGCTGATGACAGTTTACGACGATTTGTGGGAACCGAAATTATCAATGAACGCGTTCCACCGTTAACGCGCAGATGACGGCCATCCAAAGGCTATCCCAGGAGACGTCGTGCAGGCGTATGCTCTACAAGCAGTTTCCCATTAAGCGTTTAGGAGCGTCAGATAAGCGAAATTTACGAGTAATACCGCTAAAGCATGCAGCCAGCGTCGAACAATTACGCTTGCCCGTCCTTCCTCGATAGCGTCTGACAGCGAATATTATATTTCACACGTTTTTATATCTTCTTTTTTCCTAGAACACTTTCTCCGACATCTGTTAACCGACATTCTCGAAACTTTCCCATACTATGTGGCTTTAGCTTCCAACAAAAGCAGTACTATGCGGATTTCTTTACAGTGCCCCTAAAATCAATAAGGAACAGAAGGTGTACTCTATTTGCCGTCCGCTCTGTTACTGAGGCTATTACTGCTGCTGGGCATGCATACATGTGTACGTGTAGTCTTTTCGCCAAGTAATTACCTCTCGGTAACACTACCCCTAATGCTAACCTCAACTTTAACGCAACCGTAACCCATCCGAATATGTAAAATCTAAACCAAGAGAGTGTGTGTCTGTGTGTGTGTTTCTCTCTGTGTGTGTGTGTCTGCGTGTTTCTGTGTGTGGATGATAACTATCGATCGAAATCCTCTCTGGCGTAGATATTTGGCATGGTGGTTCTTCTTGGCCCTAAGTAGGTCAAGTTCGTAGGTCAAAGTCATGGGTCAAAGTTTACGATAAAGGGATAAAAAAATTCACAGAAAACAAAATATATTCGACTTGCAGGCACGTTATGAGGTGAACAAATAGCAGATCTGAATTAGAAACTGCAAATAAGTAACATCAGCCACGTATTTTTTGTGTTTGTCGAGTTCTTTGTAGTAGTGTTTATTAGTTTTGTGGTCGTAAGACCAAGTAGCACAATACAATACACGCAATGAATATATTCATTGCATGTAAACATATATAAAGTAATAGAGCAATAGACGAGTAGAGAAAATAAAAAAACAACAAACACAATACATGAAAAAAAATAATTGATAGTAAAATATTGATACAGTTAGGTAATGAGAGTGAGCGTAGGAAATAAACGTCTGGTATGTTATCTTGCGAGAAGGAAGGCGAGGGTATTTGTTTGTTGTTATTAATCGGATTGTTATTGAGGGATCATGGGGGTTAAATAAGAAAGTAGAAAGACAAGATGGTGGTTTAAGAAATGGGCTGAAAAATTAAGAAATGGGCTGAAAAACTTAACGTGAAAGCTGATCTCGACGGTCTGCGAGAGTGGGAATGTCAGCACAATATAAAGCGCTAATGTGGGGCATGTCATTTGTATAGCTGTATAGATGATTCTAAGAACTCGCTTTTGTATCGATTCAATTTGATCAATTCGTGCTTTCGTGAGCAAATGATTCCAAACCAGTACTGGCCTGACTACCTCGGTGTATAAATGGAGTAACTGGGCTTGGGGAACACCCGCATGTCTGAGTTATTTTTAAAAATAAAGTCTCTGAGTTGCGTTGGACGTAATGGCCTCGACGTTTGTCTTCCACGAAAAATTAGCATCGAAGCTGATACCCACCTATATAGCGGTCGGTATGACTTTTAGTTAGACTTTTGATAATCTTTATTCACCATATAATGGCAGCAAAAAAACAATAAACAAACAAATGAAAGAAAAAAACACTTAACTAAACCTTAACTATATTACATTTTCCTGGTTTTTTATTTAATGGCATCAAACTTGTGCGTGACCACGGTCTTAACGGAGAATGAACATAAGTGACAACAGAGCGAGATGGCCCAGTACCGGTGTCGCGAAATTTACAGGCGTTGTGAAAGACACCATTGAGAAACTCGAGCCCGATGATAGCGAATATGATGATCATAAACAGCACCAGTAGCGCGATCTGAAGCAGCGGCGCCATCGCCTTCAGTATCGACTTGAGTACCACCTGAAGACCTGCAACGAATATTTACAACATGGCGTACTAGACAGGACAGTAGAAAACTAGACAAACTGTCCTCGATCGAGGATCGAGGTCAGACCGACAGCACTGACCCTTGACCTTAATCTATGACCTTGACTTTCTACCCCATGTGAGCTATAACCATGATCTGTATATACACAGAAATAAACATCAAAGGTCAGTCGGTTCAAAAGATAGAATGGAAACAAACGGACGGACAGGCGTACGTTGCCGATAAAAACTTTGCAGCGATTGTCGTTGCCACTTTCTTATTAGATTTCAAAGCCGCCGCCGCAAGCGAGCCGTCACAAGCCGCTGCGATATTTCTAATTTTGTCAGCCGCCGAAGAAATTGTTAAAGCGCGCTGGTTTTCCGATGTGTAACAGTCGCCCACGTGCAGGGACCGACATAAGCGGCAGTAAGATGCCGTCTACCGTACTTCCTAAACCGAAGTCAGCCGTCGCTTGTTGAGTTAAACCGGCTTATGTCAGCCGCAGAGAGCCATAAGACTCCCGGACTGCCTTCAAGGACTTTTGCCTGCGTTTCTTCTGAGCTAATCGGTTTTTGTTAGTAGTTTTTCCTTAATTTTTTGTTTCTGTGCCGTGCGTTAGACTAAGCTTGTCGTTTTGTCAGCTTCTGAGCGCACGTAAATATATGTTATCGCATCGTAACGTAAATTTCATATGCCGTGGCTTCGTAACCTATAGTTAATACAACTTGCATGAAATGTATTAAATTCACACAGCCTTCTCCGGACCCACAGCTGGATGGGCAGGAAAAGGAAAATATAATGGAAAGAAAAAACTAAAGAAAGCAGAAAGAGTGACAGCAGAGAGGGGAAGGTAGAAAAAGGATGGCTATCAGATCAGAATCTAGGAGCAGATGTATGTGGATGTCAACATAGTGTAAATTAAGCGTGCTAATGTAGCATACGATATTGAAAACTGGTTACTGTAGTAGTAGTAGCGAGCGATGACAATTGTACTTATACAATACAGGGTGGGTTATAGCATTTTCGCCCAGTCCAAAATCTGTTGGAAACCCGCCCAGAATTGCCAGTTGTTACGCCCAATGATGGAAAGCATGATGCCAGCCACTGAAGCAGCACGCGGCTGTCTGTATTAGCCAAGGAGGCAGAAGGCGTGACTCGTTATCGACGTAAAATGGCTCGGTGCGTGCCGACGACGACATAGACGATGTTTGTGATTTTGAGGAACGGCCGAGAAAAAGGCGCCGAATCGATAATATGCAGCAAATGAGTGACTGAAAGAACCGAGCATACCGAAGAAGTGGCCAGAGGTGGCCAGCGTATGTATGGCCGAATGTCGACGAGAAATATTGTTTGTGTATCTGGCGAAATTGTCCACGAGAAAATTCATATTGCATAAACGCAGCATGAAGAGGAAGGAAGGATAGCAACGAAAACGCAGATAAATTTGCCGGGAATTCGTAAAGCCGTAAGTTCGGATCCATCGCAAATCGTATCATTATATCGTGAACGCGGCTAGCAAATTAATGCTTAATCGCGTGACTAATCGGCAAATTTTGCCGATTAAAAATTTTAATCGCTAAAATTAGATTCATGGCACACGTCGAATGCCGAGTGCGGTTTAGTTATTGTCGGTTATTTTCACTTGCGGTTTGACAGCATACGAAAACTCTCAACTAACTATGCCTGTTAAAAGTTCCCACAACTCTAGCAAAAGATTCCAGTTAAGATCCATCGTATTCATTGTATACAAACAACAAATTTAACGCAGTTATCTACAGCAGTTCGTAATAGTTTCTGTAAGTTATCATCTGGTCGAAAATGATGACAAATTAATCCACCCGGTAGATGGTAAAATATTGCGACCAGCGTGTTTTTATCTGTTTCTCTGGTCACATATCTCAAAATAGCATGTCTAAATTTCACCAAATTTTCTACATATGTTACGTGCGGCCGTGGATCGGTCCTCTACTGACGACAGTGTAATAATGATATGTACTTCTGGTTTTGTGAATGATGGATCACGTCATATTTTCACATCATGGGGCCAATGGGCCAAAATCAAACACGACGTTTTTTCGTCGACTTCGCCAGATGGCAGTATCGGGGGCGAAGTGTGACGTCTACGACTGCGTTGCCTTGACAATCAGTGCACGCTCGCAGAGTAACAACAACGACGGCTAACGCGACGGCGTTATTGACAATATAATCCAAAATCCGTCGACGGGATTTCACTCAGCTGCTGCCGGTGGACGCATCCAGCCGCAGTACCATATCATCCACGAGTCAGTGGACAGGTTGATTACACTGCCGCCCGAACGCCGTCAATCCGACATGGCCAGCTCGACGAAATATTGAATTCGGCGCATCCAACCGGACGGGCAAGAAAAACGATAATTAGTTGCGCGGACTGATTAATACTGTTTTCGTGCAAGGACGGAGCTGCCTTCGAAAAGACTTCATTAAGGATGCTCGCTTCCGCTTCGTAATTGGACGGACTAGGATGACGAGTATAGTCGCAAAAAACTGGTAATCCACCGAATTCATCGAAGCCAATGACACGAACAAAGTACGAGAGCGCGCGCTTTCAACGCAAATTGTCAACTGTTATACAATAACTAAATTATCAGCAATCATATCAGTTCAACCGAACGTGTGAGTCTAAAATTATTTATCATATAGGGTGGGCCCAAAAATTAGGCTTCGTGTTTGACTCTTATGACGATAACAGCACTAGACATGCAATAAAACGGTGATATTGTGATATATTCGGAGTATGTAGACAAACTGTGTCTACAGGAATAATAGCAGAATCAAGGATGAGCATTTGTCGTCTCGTACAGTGCGAAAAATTACGTAGATGTTCAACTTCACTTCTACGTCAATATTTAGCAGGAAATTCCGTTAACGGTTTCTTTGCGTCCCATTATTTTTATTGTTTTAGGATTTCAATTAACATTTTATCGTCAACACACTGCAAATGTGTACAGAATGACGACGCATACGCAAATTAGATCACGTGACTTACTTGGAACACCCGATACGAGCTTCAGAGGTCGCAAGACTCTGACGGCCCGCAGAGTTCGAAGGTCGATCGTGTTTGCACCAGAATGGCCGGAATGGCTCGGCACGAACAGCGTTATAAACCTTGGACGACGACACACGGCACACAATGCTAATTAGGTCCGGTTGTACCAAGCAGGGGCGTACAGGCGGGTTTTGCTTGCTGAGGGTCCAGTACAGGGGGCTTGGGGACGGACGTCCCCCAGTGGGTCCAGGTGCAAAGCCCTGGTAATCTGGGACGAAGTCCCCGTTTTTTTGCAGGAAAAATTGGGCCAGACTGCCTGTTAATAACATTTATTGAAAACGATGTTTCAAGAAATGTTATCAAGAAAAACACGACTTACTTGTGTGATCAGAAGGATCTTTGGGTAATAGATATTAACGCTCAAAGTCTGTGTGAAACTTTGTAAAAACAGTTATTAATGGCCTGAACAACTAAGTGTTAAATATCAAACTGCACTCCGTAAAGTAAAATTTTACAAAAAAAGTTATTCCTAAAATCGTTTACTACCTAATATATTCTGGATTCCTTTACTGACTGTATGAAGACGTTATTTTGTCCATTGCATACTGCTACTAATGATATATTTTTTCAGTTTCATAATTATGTTCTACAATTACTTGCTTTTAACTGTATATAAATTATGCGCTTTAATGTATTGTATACTGTATGCATCAGCAGTGCTGGATGCACAGGATAAGATAAAACTTATTACTCGGCTCAATGCCAGGCTTCAGCCGAATATTGGATTCACTTTACGGCGCGTTTTGGCGGTGTTCACGCGTTCGGCTATAACTCCGCCGAAAGTGAACCGATTTGTATGAAATCTGAATGACTCTGAGTACATTGTCGGGGGCTGGCCCTGCCAGATTTGCGGTGCAATCCGCGCAGTAGCTACAGCTGGAGAGTCAGGCGTAATTTTGTTTTGTCAGGTAAGCAACGTACGATTTCACCGATTTCCCATCGGTCAAATTTCACGAAATTTGAACACAACACTTTGATCGGTGTCGCGATGAAAACTTTCGGAACAGATTTTTGAAAATTTTACGTAAAGGGTCGTTTTTCCAAAAAAAACGCAAAAATGTCTCAAAAATTTTCAACGTCTTGCGACTCCAGGCTGCTATAACTCCGCAATGATTACAGATCGCCGCAAATTCACTAACAAATAACCCTCTTCTAGTTTCCATTTCTACCGTTGAATCAATTCACACAAGTCATTCCCCTAGCCTGTACACTCCGTACAAGAAACCTCCCCAAATTTTTGCGACGTCTGACGTGGGTTGACAACATGCAGATAACGCTGACATCAATCGAGCGCAGGCAGCCAGTCACCGTCTAGTTTGTACTTGTGCTCAATCGACAACACGCCGACAACACGCATTTTAACTACGGCTTTAGCTTGAAACGACATCAGTTGGCAGAGGGGATACCGCCTACGTCAAAAAATTCTGATCGGATTTATAAAAATATCACAAGTCATCCTTGCGGTGTCTGCGGGGGTCCGGTCCCCCGGACCCTCCTGGCCAGCGCGCCCCTGGCACCAAGCACAGTTAACTTTAACAATCGGTTAACTATCCTACGTGTTAACCTACTTTCGAACACCGCTATTGGCCGATATGGGGTGTGATCTGCCGTTGTCACGACACGACGACTGCTGAATTAACCTACGGTTAAAATTCACTGAGTCTGGTACAACCGGACCTTAATCATTCAGCAGCTGGAATTACAGCAAAGCTACGAATTGATGCCTTTGTCACGCCGAGTTCTCTGCGGCGCCGCGATGTCAACACAACGTTCTCGCCACTGCACGTGACTCGAGCGCCTTCGGCACAGATCGGAGGTGATATTGACACCTTGTTCGTTCTCTTTATCAAGAATCCGAACAGTCACAGAAAAATCGCTCACTGAAATGTCACGGAATTCATATCTCAGCTACTTTTGCGGGGTATCATTTTCACCGCCCTTTGTCTGTTTGTCTGTCTGCTGGATAACTCGGAGTTACGTATGAATTTTTGCGAAATTTGGAGAACTGGTACGTAATGGATCAAATACAGACGATTAAATTTTGGAAGTGATCGGGAAGAACATTCTGAATATTTTATCGTAATCATAGACAGTCCAGTAGCCGACTGATTGACAAGTGAATCTGACGTCGAAACGAGTTACGGAACACTGTCTTTAGATTCTCGCAGGTTTTGATCAAAATTATATCTTCAAACGTAAAACATATGATTTCGTTGTATTATCACTATTAATATTGTTCACTGCGCAAAGCAACTTGATGAAGTAAATATTGTATTATGATGCATTTAAGAGGTCATCAAATCTTTAAGTCGCTGTATCGTAGAGTATTTTTTCTTGTTTCCAACTTCAAACTAGTACAAAAATTGTTAAAATCAACTACAGAATACGGGAGTTATAGTCCAAAATAAACGGACACGTTTCTATAGACCACGGTGTATGATCAAACACGACAATTAACGACGACGATGTACGGTATTGAACTAGTAGTTAAAGAACACTGAACGATCAGCGTTCAGATGGGAACGGAAGTTGGTCCAGCCGACAGCGCTCACCCTGTAACGACGACGACGAAGTCCATCATGTTCCAGACGTTGCGAAGATATGAGCCTTTGTGTAAGACAAAACCAAGAGCGACGACCTTGAACAGCGCCTCCACGCAAAATATCCCTAAGAAGTACACTTCGGTGTCTTCCTGCAACAACCAATAGTAATAAGTAAGTAAGTAAGAAAGCACGTAAGCTTCTAAGGCGCATGAAAACAACAGTCACAAATCGTTCCACACACGATACAAGGACCGGCAGCGGAGAAACTTCTGTCGCCGAAACTGTTGTGTCAGCGTGGAACGACGCATATCCTTAGTAGCCTACGAGTAGTAACAATCGGTGTAAATAGTCTTGTGTCACTATTTACGTAAACAGAATAGTAAATAGTTTACATAAAGAAATATGTAAAGTGTTTGAAACAGTAAATACCACTAGACTATTTGAAATAGTAGCTGACTATTTAAATACTATTTAAATAGTACACATTATTAAACATGCATGCAGAAAGTTGTATAAGTACATAAGGTATTGCATTATCGTCAGACACAGACCGAGCCACGGCCAAAGGTTACATGTGCAGACAATTTAGTGAAATTTGTACGTGTGGTTTTTGAGACATGCGAGCGGACAGACAAACAAACACACATGCATGCTGATCGTAATACTCTGCATCCCTAACTATTGCCTTCGTCATTCGTAACTAAACTTTAATACAAAAATCACAAGACGAGAAGGGTAAATAAACCACTTACAACGAACAAGCACACCGAGAAAGACACACAATAAAATATACAAGATATACACATGACTCAAATATAGACAAAACAAACAAATTACATCACCACGATCAAATAGTCGCTTAAGAGCATTCAATACTCTGTCAAACAGTGCATTAGATGAATGCAGTTGCACTGTAGCCGAGAATCTAGAGAAGCTACCAGCAGTTATCTTAATGCTATTCAATAGGTCAGTCTGAAGTGAATTTTGGCAACCCCTTGAAAAGCAAGGAAAGGTATAATTGATTAAGTATTCGTATCAGCGTACTCTCCGTGACCAAACGAACATATAAATTTTAAAAAGTTGCAGTTAGGCATGACAAGAGCGATGCCAAAATTCCCAAAAGTGCCATTCTTCTTTCTTGTCGTCACGCATTTGTCAGGCAAAATCCACTAGTCCTGTCACACAGGCATGCTTAATGTATCGTTAGAAGAACTGCTATGGCCCGTAGATGTGCTGTTGGGATTTTGTTAAACTTACAGTTACTATCAATTTACACGTTTAAATCGCCCACAAATTTTTCACTATGAAGCGTGAATAGGCATTGTACACTTTCTATAGACAAAGCGGTGACACATAAAAGTATATAATTTCACAGCGGCAAACGATTACAGCAAAATTTGGTGATCGAATATGACTGACCAATCAGTCTTCATGGGTGGTCCACTGTTCCTCATACATGCCCTAAATGGCGGAAGTGCCGCTATACTGAATATAAAGACAACCCAGTAAACGGAATACCACGAACGGTTAGCGATACTTCGACCAAATTTGGCGTGTAGATGTAGGACATTATTATAGACCATTTCTGCCTGCTTTCGATAAAATTCAACACGGCAGCGGCCGCCGTCTTGAATTATCATTAATAGCAATATACTTTGTTTTATTGGCGTTGAAGTCGAAATTTTTCAAACAGATTAAAATGCTCACTCTTAACTCTGTCAAATGTTGAAATACGCCAAAAGTCCAAGATGGTATCAGCCTCCATTTTGGTAATTATCTGAACAAATTTGACACGTAATGTAAATGTAAATTTTAACGTAAATATAAATTTGTACAGTGCGTCGTCGCCACACAGCCTAATGCGTTAAGGATATCATTCTGCATTGGCACAGCGGTAGAACGTCGGTCTTTGGCCGGCGAACTTTCACTATCCTGAGCTCGACCAATGTAGCTAACGGGCGACCATTTATGTGGGTAAACCGTCCGCTATAAGTCAATCAACCAGGCCAACTCAACCTTCCATCCTTTCGGGTCGATAAATGAGAGGTAAGCAGCAATTCGATGTCTGCTACCTCAGTTAGTGGTGGCGCCATATAGTGAACGCCTACGAAGGAAAGGCAGGTATGGTGTAATTTGCAGGTAAATCTGTGTGATGTATATCTGAGCACTTTGAGACTATGCGTAGTATAAATACTCTTCCTTTCCTTTCCTTTCTCTTCCTTTTGCATTATTCCTACGTTTGGCAAATAAATTTCTCTCTCTCCTGGCACACATTACTTACTTCTTCTGCAGTTCAACATGGCGCCAGCTGCCATTTTGGTTGGATGGAAACGTGGATAGGAGACACTGTCTGTTTATGGACAGATGTCGGCCAGGAACATATTTTAAAAATCAATAATTAATTTTTTAAAGACTTTGCATTCATTCTCCAATTCAAATACAAATGCACAAAAATTCCTAGCTATATTTTTATATTGTACTCCTTCACGGATGAGTATGAATTTATTTCCAATACTATATACCTCTTTAATTAGACAATTAACGAAGAACGTTTACTTTAAAAATGCAACAATACTCGTACGTAAGTATGTAAGTAATGTGGATTAATGAATAAGAAAAAAAAGCAGGCGTTAGCAAAGCTTTGTAAGGTGAATACACTGCTTAGCAGGAGATTACTGGCAGACACTCACTTTGCCACCGGCGGCCATTTGATACCGGTACCAAAGCCCATTCGTTCACTTAACATTCATCTATTCGGTAATGTGATTATACGGACTTGAGCGGTTGCAGCCACGGCGCGAATTTGCTCATCCGATGAAGACGGCTCATGCGCCAACCAACCACATTAGGAGGCAGTTTGCGAATATTAAATTTTGCCCCTGTCTCGATTTTTACCGCGCGACGCGTATGCAATGCGTATGCATAGCAAGATATATGCTGTGGCTCAGTGTCTGCCTGTCTGTCCGTCGCCAGCCGGTGATCTATCAAAACGACTGAACGGATCGACCTGGTTCTCGGCATTACTCTGAGCGCCCGTCTTTGTTTACTACACGTCGGCTGTAATGCACAGTGTCGCCCGGTTCGCTGTCCGCGCTACTTTCTTCTACGAGCGGCTTATCAACCCATGGAACAACTTGCCGTCTAAGATCGTCGACGGCGATTCGAACATCGTGTAGTACGAGAATTTTGAGACCGTACCCCGCGTTCGCACGCACTCCAACGTCGTCAACAGCGGATCGCGGTCGACGGCGTGTGAACGCCGTCGATGGCCGTAGCACGCCGTCGACGGCTTCAGTAAAGCCCGGTCCACACTAGCAATAATGTCGAAGCAACATTGTCGAAGCAACAGGCAACAGCCGTTTTTGGCAAAAAAAGTCGTTGTTTCGACATTGTTGCCAAAAACGGCAACAATGTCGAAGCAACGTTCGACATTGTAGCATTCGGCAATGTTGCTTCGACATTGTTACTGGTGTGGACCGGGCTTAAGAACGCTACTTAATACTGACTTTAGCTCCCTCGCTGCTTTTAAGCGTTCCATTTCTAAAGTTTGTTTTACGGATTGTTTGAAACGCTATTGTTTTTTATGTTTTATTGCTCAATGTTGTGTTTACTAGTAACCCAAATACTATTTGCGTCAATTTCTGCTGTCATTGTAGGGGAGTCGTAAGAGCTAATTTAAACCTGGCTACTCGTTTTGTTGACATTTAAATTTATGTTATGTGCGATGTTTTCATGTACACAAAACAAATAAACATGATGACGATGATTACGAAGAGTGTGATGACGTTACCAGTTGAACGGCGAGCGGAGTCTTGTCTCCGGCCGGCAGATGTTCTTCCAACGCCAACACTATGCAGTTGGCGATGATCGTCATTAGGACCATGTATTCAAACGGACTGAAATCAGGCGAGTTAAGAATCACAAAATGCAGCATTCAACAGACAGTCGCTACAAACATCCTTATGCGTATATTCCTTTATTTACGCTATTATTTTTATATACGGACTATTCATCGGACCGTTTCTCCTGAAACACTCGGTTTTGTTTTTAGTTTTTCCTTATTTGTTCATTTCTGTGCAGTGCGCTAGACTAAACTGGCCGTCTCGTCAGTAAATATACCTTATCGTATCTACGTACGTCTGTAACCTAAAAGTTACGAAATTATAGCACTTTCGATGAAATAAATGCAACTAAAAAGAGGGGCAAAGCCCAACGTGTAGCCCGCCCGGCATGCGCAAACGCGACTGTGCATTTCTTACTTACCTACAGACTGGCTAAGCCACCTAGCGAATGACCTTAAAAACCAGCGCACAGCGTATTTTAGCCAACGTGAACTCACCGAATTTGTAGCCGTAGTATTTTTTCATCAACGGTATTAACACAACAATCCGCGTTGCGATCCGTCCACCCGTTGTCGAATGAGAGGGGCAACATTAAAAAAGAAAGGAACGTCGTTAAAACATTAGCCCGCCGGCGGCATCGCGATGCCAGTAGGGCTAATTAACTAACGCAACAACAAACGAACGGCTTCCTTTTTAGATCGGTATTAGAAAGGCCACACTCGACTCGAGGTCGCACCAACCACTTTAGCTACATTATCATTCTCTGACATTAAAGTTTGACCTATGACCTTGACCTACAAACATGACCTATATAGAAGGGCTGAAGATGAACCATTGTACCAATGTCTAAGTCAAAGGTCAATTCATTCAAAAGTTGTTGTCCGGACACAAACACGAATTGACATGAGCATACACACAAGTGACCCACTGCTTTACGATGCCACTAAAGTGGTTCGTAAATATATTATTGTAGTGGCAAAAATGCAAAATAATGATAGAGCGGGACTGCCAACAGTGGCAAATATGAATGTTCTATATTGTTAATTGCTAAAAACGCAGCGTCAATAAAGAAATTTGTGACAACGGTTTTACGTTGGTGACAATTCAGCGAAAGTAGGAAATGGCGGAGCATGTTCGACTGAAGTGTGTATTTCGTCGTCGTAGCGACGTTCTCCTGAGACTCGGGACCTAAGTGCAGCGAGATCGTGCCGACACATAACCGGATGTACATCGTGCGACATTTGACCAAGTTCTAGAGATGGAACATGGTCGAAACGTTAGACCAGTGACTCGACCCGACCCGAATGTCAGTGAATGTTCTCAAAATCTTTCCTTGACGGCGTATAACAATAGGACTAAAGTATAGGATCTACACAGAAGGAGTTCCCGACTACTTTATAATCTGAATTAGCATGCACAGGCAACGTTTCAGGACGATTAAAATGTGCAGCATGTAAACTTACGAAAAGAATGCCGATAACACCAATCGATTTCAAGACTGTGCTTGTCTGTGCACGCCTCCGAACATTCGCCTTCTGGTATCCAGCAATGTCTGTACTACGCGAACGGGTGTGGTGGAAAGAATACATTTCATAATTTGTGAATGCCGAACAAGGTTATGTTGACAAAACACACCGTTCGTTTGCTGCAAACAATGCTACAAAATTCAGCTGGTAAACCTCAAGAATGTCGAACATTTCCCTCCTATACATTTTCCCTCCCAGGCATTCCCTTAACCCAAACCATAAACCTAACCCTAACCCTAATACTAACCCTACGAACCCCACTCCTAACTTCAACCCTAACCGAGCAGGGTAAGATTGGAAATGTCCCAGAGTGAAATTGTTCGGGGGATCTGTCCGTTTCCCTAAGTCAAAGCGGGTCAAACACCGGGTATGACATACTGACCCGTGACAGACCCGACCCGACCCGACCCCGCCAAAATCGTGGACCCGGCGACCCGTGACCCGAAGACTCTGACACGGTTCCAATTCTGCCAAGTGCCAGATATAAAGTGATCCTCTGCCGCTGACGTCGCCACCAACAGCTGAAGACGGTCTGTCGGCCAAAGGCATCTCGGCGGTCGGCGTCTGAAACGCTGAAACACCGAAACAAGACGGCACTCCATAGAGCGCATACCTCCGCCACGCCACACGGAAGTAAGTAAGTAAGTAAACAGTGTATAGCACTGGTTGTTCCCGGTAAACGGTAGCGCCGTTGTGGCATTATAGATAGGTTTATAGTGACGTATTTTCGACATTTTATCTATGCTAGCTGTTCTGGCCACCATGTTGTAGGGCAAGAAAATGCAAACATTTTGCAGCACTTACAGTTAGATCGCCGATCTTACGCTAGCAGTAAGCTTTTCTTAAAACTGATGATTCAATTTTATTTAAATAACGTGACAAATCTTCACCAGTTAACTTCGCACAGTACGACATCATGCCGTACAACACAGAGATCGTATCGTGACCATAGATTACTGTGACGTCACTTTAACCTGGGGCGTGTATCGATCGACCAGCGTCTTTGTGTCGCGGGCGATTCACCGTGAGAGAGAAACAAAAGCAGCTGCTATGGCACACTTTGCGGCGGGAACCTGCCGTCTGTTTCCGCTGCTTTGAGTCTTCGTAAAGCCGCGGGTTAAATTCAGTGGGAGATGATAGGAGCTGGGATTCTAGACGTCTCGCTTGAACTCTAACATCCTACTTGCCGGCTCCCACATGTGCAGCTACAGCTACCTTACGGCCATAACTAGATCATTACAGCTACAATACTGTTGTCGAACTGACTACTGTCCGGTATTTCTCATAGTCTGAATGCATAATTAAAACCACCATTTTCAGGAATTTTAGAAAAAGCGCAACGCCACATAATTTGCGAAAATGCACGACAACGAGCGATACTCGCCGAAGGAACGAAAAGGAGTTGGGCAATGCCCGTATTACAACTTGAGA
>Ga0209780_1000696_pt1 | contig 19240 bp, 15 predicted proteins | sample WorMetexBAHAMAS2_FD_187384 | JGI IMG/M metagenome (GOLD analysis project Ga0209780, IMG submission 187384) | Marine gutless worms symbiont microbial communities from Max Planck institute for Marine Microbiology, Germany - Inanidrilus exumae... | ecosystem: Host-associated > Annelida > Digestive...
GGTAAAATGAGTACCAGCCAAAGGGCGGTGATGTTCTGCGGCTGGGGAGTAAAGGCAGGCATGGTGTAATTTGCAGGTAAAACTGTGTGATCCATGTCTGAGCGCATTTGAGACGGCTTCGTAAAAATGCGCTATACAAATCGACGTATACTACTACTTTACTTCAATCCCCTTTGCTTTCAAAAAGATGCTAGTTGATACCTCTCCCCAGCTGGTACCAAGTACTTCAGCACATTACTTTTGCATCACACAGTATTTTTTACTGTGGTCTGTAAGCGAACTCCACATTATGCTGCGACCTCTGGCTGCCGGCCAGAGACAGTGTGCCTGGATAGTGGCGTGACATCCTGCTGCTAGTGCCAATCATGCCAAGCCTGGGCACTGGACACTGGAGTTTTGTAGCGATAGAGACAGCCATGCCTGTGTTACACATGTGTTTTTATATATATATATATATATATAGATGTAGCTAGTTAAGTAATGCATGTGCATTTCTGTTGTTTAGGAGGTTGAAAGTCTGTCTACAAGCGTATGTTGAACATGTATGCGGTACGAATTACGCTGTTTTCTTCGTCAGTGGCATCGGCTGCTGGTGCTGTTGTAAAACAGCAGGCAGTAACACTTGGAAGATGCCCAGTGAAACTGTCGGCCAATAAAGTGGCTTGCCTCCGCAGCTTTGCATCCGAATCAGGTACTCGGGCGTCAACACTGAGACAAGTGAAGTCCTCGACTCTCAAAGAAAAATTATTGGCACCTGCTGGAGATTCAGGTATGCATGACATATCAAAACAAGTGGTGAAAGAATTTTGAGGAATGGTTACATTGCAGATTGCTGTGTTGTGTCTGAGTTAATAATCTTGAACTTCTGTAGTAGGCCTTATGACAAAAGCAATCATTTAGATTTTTGGGTTGATGTAGAGTTTGCATTAAATTAGTATGCATGTTGTTACACTTATCTTCTAACATGCTGTGTTGGGAGATCAAGTGCAGCCTAGAGCAGCTCCAGAAATAAAGACTCGTTGAATAATTTCTAAAAGTGAAACTAGTAGTAGACTGGGAAAACCACTGCAGGAAATCACAGACTAGCGAGAATCTTGTATAGAAAACCCCCCATGTTGTGCAGATGCCTGATGAAACTTGGTGGAGGTTTGCAGTCCTTGAGTGTTTTCTGGTTATGACGTAGCCGTTCATTATGTTGCAGCTTTCACAGTTGGAAGAGCCACACTTGCCGGTGCATCACTCGTTGGTCTTGGTGCTCTCTGCTACTATGGGCTTGGTTTGTCAAACGATGTTGGAGCAATTGATCGAGCCGCGTACGTGTTTTTACCATTTGCACCATAACTACTAGCCATTATTGCTTTATGGGGTTTATTAGATGTAAATATAAAAGTTGCACACTTTGTATTCTTGTAAACACAAGTATTAATTAAGTAGGTATTAAGTTAATTAATCAATTCTGCTGAATGCAGGAAATTCAGGCTTTGGAATGTGTGAGCTGTCTGAAAGGCTTCTAATGAATGCAAGGTATCATATGCCAGTTTTTTGTGCACAACATGACCATTTTATGTTAATTTAATCACAAAAAAATTATCAGCATGTGAAAAATAGACAGTTAAAAGTTGTTTAATTAATCAAAGTTTTGGATAATTAATTAGTTGGTCACTTATTGATATTAACAGCCCAGATATTGAGGTTTGTTTCTGAAGTGTGTTATAATGTTTATGGACTTTGATTTGTCATAGGCAACATATTCTTATTGTGTTTTTCCAGGATATGGCCAGATATAGTGAAGCATCGCATTCGTGACACGTACATGTATTTTGGAGGTAGTCTGTTTGCAACAGTTACGGCTGCTGTGTCTGTGAGCCGAAGCCCACGTATAATGAATATGATGATGCGCAATTCATTGATGGTAACAACTCCTATGTGTGCCTTCATTTTATGCTGCACATTGCATTTTTTTAATTACTGAACATTTGTAATATTGATATTTTATATCATATTTAGGTCGACTCCTCCGAGTCGACCTAATAAAGTGGGTCTCAAATGTCCGTCTGCCCGTCCGTCCGTCTGCTTGTCCGTCCACAAAACGTTTCTTTGATTGCAATGAAATGTGGTATTTAGGTAGAGGTCGATGAGTGATGCATGACGGTATGCAGTATGACCCGATCCAAGGTCAAGGTCAAAGTCACGAGTCCTTGAAAGTCGGAAATTCGGCCATTTTCAAAGGCTAAATCCTCCCCCATTTATAATGGGGGCTGTCAAATGACCACGGATTCTTAGATTAGGGCACTATACCTACAGCTTATGGGGGCCGGATGTTTTATTTTTGGCCCTGTTTTTGTGTCACGTGACATTGAAGTTGGCAGTAAGTAGGAGTCGATCTCCAGTCCAGTACGATGCTAATTTATATTTTTTCGCTTTGGAACATAATATTTGAAGTTTGTGATGTGTGTGTCATAGTATAGGCGATTGGGTATAATACCCTTGGTATGATACCCAGTTGCCTGTGATGAAAAAAACTTGAAAATATGTGCATACAATTACGTTTCAGTTTTGAAGTGACAGTTTGAGTTTATTATTTTTTAAATTAAAAAGTTTTTTTTATTTCGGAAACTACAAATTGTAGTAGTTGGTCGTATCACAAAGCAGATGAAACAGGATAGTTTGTGCAACATTGAAATATGATATCCCTCAGTCGAGATGTCAACAATTGGGATTCGCCATCATATTGATTTTTTTCTTCAGGACATAATATTTGACTGTTGCGCTTACGGTCATACAACATCAGTATACCAGCTGATTGATGTGATGGATTTGTAGTCACTGATCGGTTGCATGGTTGCAATGATTGGCAGTGGAATGGTCTGCCAGGCACTCCCTTACCAAGAAGGGTTCGGTGCTAAGCAGATAGCGTGGCTGGTCCACAGTGCTGTTGTTGGATCGGTGGTGGCACCTCTAACACTGCTGGGAGGTCCTCTCATGATCCGTGCTGCATGCTACACTGCAGGAGTCGTCGGAGGTAACACCGTCTTACTTCCTTTTTCTCTAATTTTTCCTTTTTCTCGAGAGTTTTTTCTGGTTGTAGATTCTAATCAGTGGAAATTAAAATGTTGAAATAGAAATACTGGGACCACGTTATGTTTTTTTGACTTTCCCACAGTCTCAGAGTTGCTCCTAATTTCTTTGTGCAGTTTGTTTGTTTACATGGAGTCAGTTGAAGGTGAAGGTAAAATCCCTCGACACCTTAACTGTGTCGTTGTGCTACTATGTTAAATAGGGCTGTGCCAAATGCAAGGAAATTACTTTTTGGCCAAATAAGAATAACTGGAGGCGTTATTTGGCCTGATACAAATAGAATACGAATAGTTGCTGTCGTATGAGCATGATGTATTTGTTCAAGTTTATTGTAGTTATTGTATCAGACAACTCAAGTCCACACTAAGTTTATGTTCTATTTAAGAAAAGTTGATCATTACGATTTTCAGCCAACAGACTTGATCGCTAGAGCAAGTATCATCAGTTGAGCTAACGAGACTTTCACTTTGTATGCTGTTGATGAGATGGCTGCTCGTAGTACTGATAATCTTATTTGGTGTAACGTTCCTTCTGTCGTATTTCAACTATTTGTATTCTATCTGAATTTGACAATATCATTTGGCCGAATATGAATACACTGTTCTACCTACTATTCAGTTTGAGTAAAAAAAGGGTAAACGCTTCCCATACTCGTTACCTAGCGTTTTGCCCCGGAACTTATCCCGGTATACAGGCAGTCAGCCCGCAAGTGGCTATAAGTCATCCACCAGGCGGTAGGCTGCCATTACTTTCCACAAGGCCTGCGGTTACCTTCCCAGTCGCAGAGCATTACTGCCCCTTGGCTGGTACCATGTTATACTGCTTGGTGACAGAGGCACATAGGTGTGAACAACTTGCCCAAGGTTGTTACGCAGCTCTTTCCCTGAGTAGGATTTGAACCCACGACCTGTTGATCGCAAGTTCAATGCTCTACCCATTGCACCACCGCGCCACCTGGTTCGATTTGAGTAGAATACAAATATACTATTCGGTAAAGCCCTGGTATTAAATATTTGGCACCTTTTTGTGACGTGCAATGGCAGGTGGCCCATTTTTTGGTGGCACCATGTATCTGTGTGATGTTAGGCCTGTCGACGCTGGCCATGTGTGCGCCGAGTGACAAGTTCCTCTACATGGGTGGTCCACTGGCAATGGGTCTCGGCGTGGTCTTCGTCTCCTCCATCGGTATGTACAAACATGTGCATTTTTAGGTCGACTCTTCGATAGAGTCGACCTAATAAAGCTGGTCTCAAATGTCCGTCCGTGCGTACGTACGTACATAAATACGTAGGTACGTGCGTACGTTTGTCTGTCCACGAAAAGTTCCTTCGATTTCAGTGAAATTTGGCGTGTAGGTAGAGGTCGACGAGTGATGCACGACGGTATGCAGTATGACCCAATCCAAGGTCAAGGTCACGAGTCCTTCAACGTTGGAAATGTGGCCATTTTCAAAAGCTATCTCCTCTGCCATTTACAATGGGAGCTGGCAACTGACCACTGATTCTTAAACTAGGGCACAATATCTTGATTATATTTGGCCAGACTTTTGATATTTATCCTAGTTTATGTATCATGTGACTTTGAACTTGGCAGAAACGTCTGTTGCGAAGAGTCGATCGTCAGTCCCGCACGGGGCTGATTTTGATTCCATTGGTTTGCAAAATTCCATGTGGTTCTGTAGGCACATGGTTTCTGCCGGCAACGACAGCGATTGGAGCTGGGCTGTATTCAGTCGCCCTGTATGGAGGTCTGGTCCTGTTTGGAGGCTTCCTTCTCTATGACACACAGAAGATCATCTACAGAGCCGAAACTCATCCCGTCTACGCGATGCAGCCGTATGACCCAGTCAACAAGTACGTAGATGCTTGGATGTTTACGACTGTTGCTGTTTTATCGGAGCTGAACATGGTTTGGTAGCTGCTGGTGTATGGTTTAGTTATTATTATTATTATTATTCACGCCTGCTATATAGCCACCGGTGTGGTTAGGGCGTTCAGCCGCGTCTGTTTGTCTGTTTGTCCGCGCTCTAAAAGGAAAACAGGTTGAGCTATCAAGACCAAACTTGCTACACAATACACACATAATCTATAGTAGTCGCTCGGCATGCATTGAGCCAGAGGTCAACAGGTCAAGTTCACATGGATACAAAAACCGTCATGGTTGTACGGTTGCTAGTGACGCGTGCTGCTACAGCTGTGTGCTGCTGCTGCCGGCGTGGGTCCTTCTTTACTTTCTTCCTTTGTTATACTTTCTTCCTTACTTACTTTGCTTTTATTGTGCTTGATTTAGTTTTTCTGTAATAAGCCAATAAAGTGACTCCAAAATGACCTATTTTATGTCGGGTGAAACATAAAGCCTTAACTCAGTCAATCAGTCAACACTGTCCACTTCGTAATCTATGCAAATGAAACTTGGCGGGTTAAGTCCTTCCACGGCTGAAGAGTCTATATTGTAAATACTCTATGGGGCACGTTTGGCAATAACTCCGTCGAAAGTGAACCGATTTGCATGAAATCTGGAACAATGTCAGTCAAATGTGGGAGGCTTGCCCTGGCAGATTTTGGGTGCGATCCGCGCAGCAGCTACAGTTTGAGAGGGATCGTTTATCCAAAAAAAGCAAAAATTGCTTACAAAATTTCCACGTTTTGCGAGTTCAGGCCGCCATAACTCTGCAATGATTACAAATGCCAAAAACTCATGGCCAGATTATCTCTATGGGATGTCTAGTTTCTATTTTTACTTTTAGAATCATTTCATAGTCTTTTTTTCCTGGGATGTACGCTGCACGCCAGAAAGGGACTTACCCAAATTTTTGACAACGTCAATTGTCCGATATTGTCCATAGCACGCTGTAGTGCTGGTGCAGCCCAGGTCCATATATATATGGCTCTGGTGAGAGCCATAGATATGACTCTGGTGTGGCCTAGTGAGTGATATATTGAAGAAAAGCAAAGTGAATTGGAAACTTAAAGTAAGTAACACGGCAGATAACGCTGGCATCACTCAGTCACAAGAACGTGACACTAGGTATAATTGAATGCAGGAACTAAACAGCTTGTGCGTCAGTAAATAAGTAAACAGTTGTGTCACCTGTTGAGTACACCGGTGGTAAATGCTCTCTTCGAGCCTATATTGTAGTGTGTCTCCAGATACACTGCAACCCATCTAGTTTTTTTGTTTGCAAAAAAGAGAAAAGTCGCGTTGTGTAATGTGATGTAACTGCAGCTCGGTTGGAATCTATCTGGACACGGTGAATATCTTTATCCGGATTGCGATGATTCTAGCTGGTGGCAGCGGCAACCGGAGAAAGTAAACGACTCGAGCTGCTGAAACTGATGTACAGTCATGTTGATGTGCATTTGATGCGGTGAATATGTTGGACAAAAGTATACTAGACCACTTTACTCTCGTGTCCATAACTGATTTTCAGAATGCTGTCACTGTGAGAATCGGCAGTGAATTTTTGTAAATATCCCGCCATGTCTTACACCATTTGTTAACTACCTTGGGAAATATTTGTCATCTACCGTGTCTCTATGAACAACGGCCTGGTTTTTGGGCATCATGCTGGCTACGGCAAGAACGCCTATGTGACCTGTTCTGTCTGTTACGAAATTGCACCATGTATTAAAAGACGCATGTGACGATGATTTTTGCATGCTCTTGTATACTTCTAGGCCAAAGATGTTTTTATATACCAAAGTGCATTCATATATTTCCATGATTTTCTGGTGATCTTCTTGAGGTTAATGTGTCGCTGGCCTTTCTTCACTGGGTAGGGATAGCTCTCCACCCTTGACCTTTTGTCTCTGATATAGCCATATTTGTGCTGAAAGGGGACGTTAAACTCCAACTAACTGACACTTCTATTCGGAAAAATTCTCAGTTTTTGTGCGATTTTTTGGGCAGGAAACGCCTTTCCTTTACGATACGATACGGTAGATTTACATGCTCTTAAAAGCTGACGAGATGGCCAGCTTAATCTAGCGCACGGCACCAAAACGAAAAAATAAGGAAAACTAAAAACAAAATCGAGTAGCTTAGAAGAAATGGTCCGGGGAAAAGTTTGTGGAGGCAGCAGACAGCTGTTGTTGTGACAGCTCGGTATCTGTCGTGTGGTTCAACAAGTGTAATGGTCACAAGGTTGCTGCACCTGTTATTATTGTTATTCTGTAAAAAATATGTTGAACGTTGAGAAGCGTTTTCTCCACACACTGTACACTCTGTAACTTCTTTTGCGATACTTACCAACTACATTTTTGGATTTCTGCTGTGTGCCCAATTTAATTTTAGTTAATTTAAATTTTGAATAAAATTCTAATTCCGTGCTTACTTACTGAAACCAATTTGGTGTTCAGTTGCACGGGAATTTTCATATGTTAAATTTAGTAATAATAAAACTGATGATTCTGCATGCATCTCTTTTACTCCGGAACTAAGTCTGTCTCAAAGACTGGTCAAAATCTCTAAGGACCGAGTGTGTGAACTGAACAATAACCGCGATTCAAAAGTTTCTTAATTTTACTTAGGTTGGTATCGATATGACTTCAGATGATTACTACAATTTAGATGCCATACTGCTGTGAATCTAATTGTTTTAATTATTGAAAGATTAATCGTCAAAGCAATGCTTAATCAGTAACAGCCGTACTTTAAATAACGTTTGGCTGTGTTTGCTAGTCGTAATTGATATGGTGCTGCACTCGTTTTGTGATTGTAATGCACACATAGTCTTAAAGTCGGGGTATAGAGATTTTTTTCGTTTCGTTGTTTTAAAATAAACTATTAAAAATGGTTAATGGTGTGATTTGAATACTTTTATTTGAAACATAACTACAGAAAAAAGAAATTATTCTTTTCTCCGTAATGAACTGAATTTGCGATATTTCATTAGAATTAGATATTCTTTGCCATTAATCTGACTCCAGGAAGTTGGTACTCGGTAGTCTCGTTAAAAAAATCTTTGAAACTGAATATATCCCTTAATATGCAAAAATAATTTTTCATAATATTTTTTCTGAATGACGAGTACATACCTGTATTTAATTATGCACTTTATTTTGAAACTTCAAAAATCGCTATACCCCGCCTTTAAGACCGATGTCACGCCTGCAATTTTGTCACGCAAATTTATGGAGCAACTTTACCGTGCGACAAAATTGCAGTGTGCCACTGTACATGTCGCAAGCTTTAGCTTTGTCACATAAACAAGAACTGCTCATTCAGTTGGTTAGTTCTTGTTTATACAACAAAAGTTGCAGCGTGTGACATACACAGTTGCATACTACAACTTTGACAAGCAATAAAGTTGCACGACAAAATTGCAGGTGTGGCATCGGTCTAACAGTCTTAAGACAGCCCATTGGCCTTCATATTTATGTCCTTTTGAAGGGTATGGACTGGTAAACGCCTATCACAGTTCATGAAATTACGCATTTACCAAGCACTTGTCTTATCCTTCCTAATATATTCATCCTAGACGTGGACTTAACTTGCCTCAGACACCGAGAGCCTGGAATCTTTCCACATGAAATGCCAGAGGAATATTCTTGGGATCCGATGGTATTGTTTCTGTAACAGCGACATAGCTGAGCGTACCGGGCAGCCACCACTCATGGGTCTGATAATTATCGGAAGTCGCAACAGTCTGTTTGATCACTTAGCCAGGCTTGGGAAGGAAGGACACCTCAGCACATCAAGCTCTTCAGCACCAGATCGACATCTCTCTTGGACGTCTTCCTGATCGCTCTTGGAAACGTCCCGCACATCGCCCAAGAAGCAATGGCTGAATCAGATTCGCTCTGACAACAACCTGCCACCTGCTGATCTATGGAGATGTGCTATCCGCCGAGGTCATTCTATGGTGAATCAACGGTCCAAATCAAATCAAAAACATTTATATAGCGCCATACGTCGCAAGCGAATCAGAGGCGCATGGTCCAAGCCGACTACGCGATGAGGACGATGAGTCCAGACTAACAGCATACTGAAATAGCAGCTAGTGGCAGGGCTTAAAGTAAGGGTGCTCGAGGGGGGGGGGGCTCAGCCCTCATCTGTTAGCTCAGCCTCCTCAAATACATTGATGTTATAAGGGAGAGGGTAAGAGGTGAGAGAGCCCCCCGCCCAGCTTTTTCAAAATATACTTTAAGCACTGGTAAGTTGCATATTTAGAATCGGAGAAATTGGTCTCACCCACCTAATGGCCACAGTGACGTTGGGGGACATTCCCTATAAGCTGTCTAAGATGGTTCGGGGTATTCAGGCACCAGATGTTTCTGATGCATTATTAAACCTTCAGAACTCATTTCTGTCTATTTAACCACAAGACAAATAGTAAGCATTGAAGAGATTTCCCGGTGGATATCCCCCAGTTAAATTTTGGGTGCACAGCCCCTTTCCCCAGAGTTGGCACGCACCTACCCAATTCTAGAAATCATAATACAACTAAACGTGACATATTTGAATATGAATTTATCATTTTTAGTTAATTATTATTCGAACTTTTCAAAAGGGGAAGGCGCAGGGCCGCAATTTATATTTTGGTACTCTGACATTGTAAGGGGCTTCACACAACGGTTGGTGGCGTGGCACAGTGGTAGAACGTTGGTCTTCGGCCGGCGAACTTTCCCTGTCCTGCACTCAACCTGCAGCTGACGGGTGTCCACTTATGTGGCTAAACCGTCCTCTACAAGTCAGCCACAACTCGAGCCTTTCACCCTTTAGAGGTCGATAAACTACGCTATAGTCGGATTTCTGCTCCCTCACATGGGTGGCGCCATCTGGTGAATGCTTACGGGGTGAAGGCCTGGTGTGGTTGATCGGAGCAGTGGTGTGTTTGCTAGCTGCATGCCGCGGGTCCAATTGTATGCTGACGCCAGAGAATTGTTGTTGACGCGTGCAATTGGATGGCCGCAATTTGCGCTGCTGGCACCATTAGCTCTTGCAAATCAACTGCCACTTCCTGCGATTATAAAGCGCGGCTATCGCGGCGTAAGTAGCACTATATAAGAACGCGACCTTTACATTTTTACCTTTTAACAGAAAACGCACCTGGTAGGCTTAATCGAGCGTTTTCCGTGAAAAAGTAGGCCTACGTAAAAATAAATGCGTAAATTGGCATAGCGCTTAATTATGAAAGTCGTCTTTAAAGCGCTCGGGGTGGCACGTGTTAAAGGCATCACACAGTTTTACCTGCCACTCACACGTTTATCCACGAATGCAATGAGCCATCCTGCCTTTACTCCCAGCCCACTGAACTATAGTTCAGTGTACCAGCCGCGTAGCATCACCGCACTTGGGCCGGTACTCATTTCCCCTCCCACAGAGGGTAGGAGGCTGAGTTGGCCTGGGCTTACGTGCATTATGTGTGGCATGCACGCAGTAACTGGAGAAAACGACGATAGGTCTATGCGTCAAGGCGCACAGGGCATGGACTTCGTACGATATTTTAAACAGAATGGCCAAGGGTTGTGATAGCGTGTATATACACTAGCACGATGCGTACAGACAAGCGAACGGTGTCGCCGTGTTAGTAAAAGTGTATGCCTTAAATATAAATGCAGTAGAACGTGACGAGTACAGTATCCATAGGTAGCTTACACGTCTATACTGTAGAGATTTACACTGCTCATCTGCTGACATTACAACAGGTAAGCACCGGCTAACTACGTAACTCTTAGTTATTGTCATGTTGGCAGATACCGCAGTCATTAGCGTTTTAATTAGAGGTGACGTGGGAATGAATTTTGACATTCTCTCCCATTCCCATGCTGCAATCAGTTCCGTTTTATTCCCATTCGGCATATCGGACACGTATTTTACTCATTAGGTGTTAATTTTAATAAACTGTGTAGGCCTATCATTGTTATTCTTGCTTATCATTGTCGGTGTAACAAAGTCGGTGCATCGTGACTAAAAAACATGATTTTTGGAGATGTTCCCGAATGTCGGTTTAACATTATACAGTGCTGCAATTCTCTTCATATCTGTTCTCTTATTTTTTCTACACTTCACTTCCACTTGCACGCACTGCTGTTCAAGGACACAATGCTATCACGACATTGTTATCATCAGTAAACATCCCGCTGGTTTTGCATGCACTGACTGGCGCGGCGTTCATGCTATCTGCAATAGCTGAGCCGTGCAGTTAGCCTAAATAAATAGCGGACATTTACTACTTGTTTCAGTAATTCTTCTTTTGCAGGGAATATGTAAATTTTGATGTTTTCTTTGGCTGCCACCCCACACTCTGGCTTTGCGTGCACTTATTATCAACCTAACTTTTCCTGATGCTGCACCGATTCAACATGCAGTATCTGAACAGCTGATGTTCGATGGGTAACTTGTATCATCTGCTTAACGCATGTTGTTACAGAGGTGTCGACCGTCCGCTAATTTCGATTCCCGTATCCCGCAGGCCATCTATTCTGTCTCTTGTCAGGCTGGCCTCATTTAGCGGTAAGCGTAATGCAACGGTCTGGCGTCCGTCCGTCCGTCCGTCTGTATGTCGCGTCATTTTTCTAAACTTAACAGAGTGCGCGGCTCATACTAAACGTGACTCACCAGGGGGCAGCACGCGACTCGGCCTGCGTACATTTTCGTCCGAGTATTACGAGGACGGACATACTTGTTATTCATACATGACAAAAATTAGATGTTGTGAGATAAATAAATGCATCCGTAGCCTATGATGCAAACGCCGATCGTCAACCAATTTAACTGTTCTCCGTGACCTGCGTAAGTTAACCAGTTCATTCTAATCGTCAACGAATAAGCCGTTAGCTGTCAATATACACTGTGTCTCAGAAAAAAACAATACATTTGACTTTTGATCATGACTTTGGCAAATATAGACCGATTTTCAAAATTCTTTCACTGACAGATTCCTGAGGAAACTCTCTATGTAGGCCAAACTGTCACCGGGGTCTTCCACCTTGATTGTTGACATCATGTTCCGTTGCAGAGATATGTTTGGTTGAAGTTCAAAGTCGGTCCGAAGAACTTTTTTTGCCCCAGCCCGGGGGGGGGGTAAATGCCCGGGGGAGTTCGAACCAAATTTCTAAAAGTGCAGTCATAAGTGAATATGTGTCCAAGTTTGGTTGAGATCCGCTCAGTGACCTCAGAGATTAGACGTCGAAAAAAAAGAAAAACCACAGCGGTAAAATACAAGTCATTCGGCATCGCGATGCCGTGCGGGCTAAACAGTGACAAAATCCAGAACAGTAGGCCTGAACTAAAACTTGAACAAATGTTTCTATGGTGTGACGCACTTTGCCCTGCTGCGCACTGCTACGTGTGACATTGAGCAGTTGGCCATACACGGTCTACGGGGACGTAGATTGAAACAGAAGCTAAAGTAAGTAATTAAGTAGATAAGTAAGTAAGTCAACAAGAGTCTTATATAACGGCGCCAGAGTGTCGCAAAAGCGCCGAATGATGATCATGCCGCCAAATGTACGTTTTCAGAACGCTGCTTGAATGTGTGTGGTGACACGCTATTATCTCATCGCAGCTGGTAAATTGCTTCAAACTGCCGGTGCAATTATATGCGAAACTCCGCAACGACTACATTGGTACATTTAATCGAGAAAAAAATCATTAGTCGATTAATCGCAAAAATTGGGACAATTAATCGATTAATTTAGTTATTCGATTAATCTGATTAATCAGTTAGTCGGTTGTATTCCATCGCGGCGATGACAACAGGCCTTAATTTTGGCGGCCAATGTTATTATAAACAATAAACAAACTTTCGGCGTTCGCCAGCGCATCATAGTCGACTAGGGTCATCGCGGCGGATGGATACAAATTTTCGGCGGCACGACGTCACAATCGCACAACTCTAGACTGGTCTAAAGTCGCCGATTTCACCAACCCAACATGTATTTGGCGCGGCCGTTGGGGATGACCTCATTGAAACTTCGCCAGGATTTCTGATACGAGAAAACTAAAGTCCCAATAGGCAACTACGTTGCGTTGATTGCGTACTTTTATCAGTTCAGACATTTAACACAATGCCAGCCCGTGACAGACGGACGGACAGACAGACAGACAGAAAAATTGTATGACTAACGCGCTCTGCGTAGTTGTGCTCTGATGTCGTGTAAAAAGGGTTAACGTTTTTGGATAAAGACAACGTACCATTCGCGTACGATGCTGAGACCGTACGTACGTATACGTAATGTACGTTTGAATTGTTGTTTAGACGGTGCAGGCATGAGTTCGTTCTTGTGTTCGTTCCGTTTTGGTTTGTCCATCCTCTGCTTCTTCGTCACACTGAATCTGTACGCTCAGAGGATCGGAATGTCGATAGCTATCGTCTGCATGGTCAATCACACGGCAGTCAAAATGATGCGTGATGCTCATCTCTCCAGCAGCAGCAGCAGCAGCGGCGAAGGTAATCTGACGACGACGCCACCTGGTGAATGGCAACGAAACGAGTCCGACGACGCGATCGAGAAGTTGCGATCACACTGTGCCGGCAATGATTTCGGCTCCGGCAGCAATATGTCTCGTGTTATGGTAATTATATCTAGTTATCCACACATGCCGATAGGCAAAGTGTAGATATGTCGGTTACTGTTTGTTTGCTTGTTTGTTTTCTTTGCAATTTTGTCATTTTCTACGGTTACGGATTTCTCCGGCGACGATAAAGCTATATAGCGGCGTCAAATTTCGTACGGTGGTTCATCGGCGTCCTGGGCAGGGAAGCTTTTATTTTTGGGAACTATGCTCCCAAGAAGCCCAAAATGGGACGAATCGGCGTACGGCGGCAAGTATTGCCGATAGACGCCACAGACGGCACGCTGGCCAGCTCGCCGTCTGTGGAGGCATGGGACTGGCGTCTATCGGCAATACTTGCCCTCGGCATGCGTTGATTATATGGCCGTCCCCGAAGACAGACGAGCTTGTATTTTTACGTCCTCGTGATAATTAACGACATTTTCCGTAAATATGAATAGTTTTCTTGGCGTCATGCCGGCTACGGCATGAACGCCTATCTGACGGCACCTGTCTGTTACGAAATTGCACCATGCATCAACGGAAGCACACGACGATAATTTTTGCATGCGGTTGTATACTTCTATGCCAAAGATGTCTGTATACCAAAGAGCACTCGACATGACGCCTTTTCTCTGCGACAGCTGAGCTTTTGTTGTAAACACTTGCCATATTTTTACTTCGCTCTTTGTTATTCTCAAACATGTTGTGACATGTAGGCCTACCATGCAGAGATAGTGTGTCGTACTGGTCGATTCCTTTGATTCTCGGCGAGTAACATTATGGTCACCCGGCGGCGGAGGTATGCGGGTAGACCTGTAAACCGCCGCGTTAGCCGCCTGCCGCCTGTCGAGAAAAAAATTCGGCTTAGCCGCCGTGGATTTTGCTAAGCCGTGGCTTAGCCGCCGAAAAAAATCAGCTTAGCCGACGATCAGCCGCCGCTTAAGCCGCGGCTTAATTGCCTTCAGCGGCCGCATGGACGTAAAAGCCGTGATTCTGTTAACTGGAGTAAAACTGCAGTCAGAAATAGTGTGTGTGGCGTCTTGTAGGCCGTACTGTGTATGCATCGGAGATAATAATTATGAAGCTTAAAGTAGCGTTTTTGTCGCTAACGTCGATCTATGAATATTAATGAAGATGAGCCGTCGACGTTTTTACGTCGTTTACGTTTTTCAACTCTTGATTTGTTTAGTTAAGTTATTAGCTTATTATTTTACCTTTTTTATTGTTTTTATATTTTTAATGACCCCTACACATGGCCAGTATTGTTTCGCTCTCTGGCGTCTGTTGTCGTCGCCTGTCGTCTGCGTCGTCTGTAACAGTCTACGGCGACGCATATGCAACGTAACGCATCAGGGGGCAGCACGCGACGGCGGGCCAGTAGTGTTATGTGCCGTTAGGGGGTACCTTGTTATATTTTTTCTACCATTTGGGTGTATAAAGATCTGCTCTATTTTCCGATTTTTTGCATTATATAAATCTAATTTTGTTAACTGCAACGTGGACCGTTTTGTGTTTCTTAACTTTAGCAATCTGTGTTTATTCTGAACGAGTAGTATAACATGTTCACTTTGTCTGTCTGTTTTGTCTGTCTTTGAACTTTGTACTTTTTCCCGCGGTAATTATGCAGGACGGACCGTTTGCGTAGGATTCTACACAACGAAACGCACGTTCTACGTACGTTCTTACCTGAGAGGCCACTGATCGTTTACTCCCTCCGTACTAAAACTCACAACAAGTCCCTCATTTGCAAAACTAGTGACTTGAATGAACGCAACTTTATTGTCAGGTCTCTTTACAAGAATTGTTATTGATTACTCTTCCACCTCAGTGCATTTTATATATTTACGTAGGCTATGTTTGGATGTATACATGTATGTATTTTATGGAATTGTAATCACTTGCGTTTTGTCATGTGACTCAATGAAGAAATTTGATGATGATGATGATGATGATGCGGTAATTATGCAGGACGGACCGTTTGCGTGGCCGAAGGAGATCCAGGGTCACATACTCGGTTCGTTCTTTATCGGCTACACCATATCCCAGATCCCCGCTGGATTGATGGCTGAAAGACTCGGCGCAAAGTGGGTCCTATTCGGATTTCTGGGCGCGTCGACACTGGCGACCCTGCTGACTCCGGCTGCGGCGTGGCTAGGATACGGAGCTGTTATTGCTGCTCGAATCGTTTCCGGCGTCGGCTCTGTGAGTTTATAACATACTGATTGACTGAGTTTAGGTTTTACGTCCCACCTAGCCCACTGAGTGTTCTGTGGTATTTTTTCTTTTAGCTGTTCGGGTGATTGGCACAACAAAAGAGTTAGGCAAATGCTAAGATGGCAGACCGTATCGATGGTGTCGTATTGCAACAGCCAAAATTCCCCAAGTCCAACGCCCCACCCCCGATTTCATGTCGGCCAAATTTCACGAAATTTGAACACAACAACGTCGATCAGTGTTGCGATAAAAACTTTCGGAACAGAATTTTGAAAATTTTATTGTAAGAAGTCGTTTTTTTTTCTAAAAACGCATTAATTTCTCGCTAAATTTTAACGTCTGTCGACTTCATGCCGCCATAACTACGCAATGATTACAGATCGCCCGAAATTCACTACCAAATGATCCTTGTACGAGATGTATAGTTAAACTCTATCAATTCCTGGCAAAGGAGGCGAAATGTTACGGTTTCTGGCAACAGGGCAGTGAAAAATAATTTCTTTAGTTTTGTCAGTATTGATATAGCTTGTTTTGAGTTAACCAACAGCGGACATTGTTGTATTTTTAATCTATATCTGGGCAAAAGTAGGCCTAACGTTTGTCGTCAGCACATTTTATGCTGACTTTGTGTCGACAGAGTGCATATATCAAGTAAAGACACGGACCAATGCCGAACCCTTGAAGTTTTGATGTCATTGTAAACCGTGTATAGAGTAAGGGTTGTAGTTCTATACTCGTGTTTAAGGTTTTCTCTGCACCAAGAGTACACAGCTCCACTGTATAACACATTTCATCCCCCCTTTTTTACGTTTCCAACGCAGTTGAACACCAGTTCATTAGTATTTAGTAGAATTAGAAAGTACACTTGTGTAGCCCATTAAACGAAAAGAATCGTCTCTAATGCGCTGAACACGTAATCTGCTCGAATAAAAACTCTTTAGATGGCGTTCGAAGATGGCTATAGATGTCGATTTCCGCACATTTTCAGCAAGTAAGTTCCAGGCGTGAGGGCCGGCGTATGAAAACGCGCGTCGGCCGTACTATGTAGGCCGTGAAGAACGCAAAGGAATTTTGTGATTTGACCCTCGTTGATGACGTGATTCCTTGTGTGGGGCACCCCAGTCGTGTAGAGTGCCACACACTGGCCGTGGCTGTAGTTTCTCATCGATGTAGCAGAACCCAGTCATATCCGGCCGTTTGTAAGCTGTAAACGTAATGCAAGAACGTGAAGTCTTCCAGAGTTTATATTCGAATTTCGGATACTTCTTCACACCGTGTACGCAGTTTCTGCCAGTGGTGTAACTGGGGGGAGGGGGCAGAGGGGGCAGTTGCTCCCGGGCACAGCAGGCGAGGGGTGCAAAACAGCCTCACCGAAAATATTGTATGACTAACGACCATAAAAACGAGTTAATTAAATTTTCCTGAATGAGCCACCGGTACCCGATCCCACCAAAGTTTGCTATTTTGGCTGACATGTGGAAATAGTTGGACTGTTAGCATCAGACCCACGTGACGACTTTTTTTTTGGGGGGGGGGCATTTCATTTTTTGCCTCGGGCGCCGAAAACCCTAGTTACACCACTGGTTTCTGCTGTTCGACAGGGCGCTCTGTATCCAGGAATAACGGTAATTTGGAGTCAGTGGGCGCCGCCGATGGAACGATCACGGCTTGCCATGGTTAGCTTTACAGGTACATGTACGCCTATTTACTGCCGCTTCGTTCTAGCAATATTTCTATGGATTGATGTAATCAAAACACTTGTATCGAGTACCAGCTATTTTAACCACAGAATTGTTGAATAATCGTCGCTATAGCACTGGAGAGATGGCACCCTTAACCACCAATGTTTACCCGCGCGACGCTATGCTAGCGCGGTATACTTGCCGTCATTGTGCGTCTGTCCGTCCGTCCATCTGTCTGTTCACTTCGGCCTTCACCTGAATGAAGAACGGGCGTTGAACGGAAGTGGTAGCAGTTTTGTATTTCAAAACACGCACGACCTTCGCCAGTATGTTCGCCGATGCAGACGACCAGCTCTTTGCCAAAGTAACCCGGCAACTCTCAACATCTTCTACGCGATCTGCTGCCTCCTCTACGCGAACAACACTACTCTCTCCGTGAACGCTCTCACAATATCGCCTGCCAGATCACGCTTCAAGTGCCTCCAATCCTCATGGACAAAACCTTTTGATTAAAATGTTGTATAAATATTTAGGCTGCAGTCAAAGCTGTTTAACTTTACACTAATGTTCTTATCTACCTGCATTCTATCAGCCGTGTGTGTGTGTATTATGTTCGCATGTAAAGCGATTCTTCGATGCTCTGATGACGTATACGCGGTTGTATAGGCCTATCTTTTTACCATCGTGTATATCTCTATTGTATGGTTGCGGTTTGTCAACCTTTTATTAAACTCGTGATTGATTGACTGATTGATTTATTTATTGATTGATTGATCGATATAACGTTATCGTGCGAACAGGTGCGATGATGGGCACCGTGCTTGCTATGTCGCTGTCCGGCGTTCTGTGTAGTCGCGGTTTCGATGACGGTTGGAGCTCGATATTCTATACATACGGTAAGGCGCACAGCCGTACAACGCAGCAGGACGTAATAGCCTATAGCCAGGATTTGCAGTGACAACACGGGGGTTCAACGAAACGAGGCTCCGATCTCCGGGGGTTCCAAGCACCAGTGCCTAAGACCGATGTCACACCTGCGATTTTGTCGCGCGACAAAGTTGCAGCATGCAACTGTGCATGTCGCACACTGCGACTTTGTCGCATAGACAAGAACTGACCAATCAGCTTGGTCAGTGTTTGTTTATGCGACAAAGTTGCAGTGTGCGACATGCACATCAGTTGCATGCTACAACTTTATCGCACGATAAAGTTGCGCGACAAAATCGCGCGACAAAATCGCAGGCGTGACATCGGTCTAAGCGACACCCAAGAAAAATCTGGCCATCCGAACTGAACTCATTGAACGAACAAGATGCAGTCAGAGCCTGCAGACTTCGACCCCGGTGCCGCCACTTGGCGATCTCAACCAAACAACGTTATCTGACGCCCGACTATTACCGCCACATGGCGAACTGGACGAAACATACGCGTCGTCTTTGATTCCTGCTTATATTCCCTCAATTATTTGGAAACACGACGTCACCCACATATCGCATTGCCGTCAGAAGATGACCGAGCCAAGGCTGCAGGTAACATGAGTAGAAAATTTTGTGAATTGTGAAATTTGGACGTGTGGCTTTTGACAGTCGCAAGCGGACAGATAGACAAGCAAACAAACAAACAAAGAGACACACAGACATGCCGACCACAATACTTCGCAACCCTACCGTAAGCGAAGTAAAAGTGTAAGCAGTGCTCATTGCTGTTACATCGTATACTACAAGATTCTCCGCTGCCACTGACAGACCGCGCGACGCAGTGGC
>Ga0209780_1000697_pt1 | contig 19234 bp, 10 predicted proteins | sample WorMetexBAHAMAS2_FD_187384 | JGI IMG/M metagenome (GOLD analysis project Ga0209780, IMG submission 187384) | Marine gutless worms symbiont microbial communities from Max Planck institute for Marine Microbiology, Germany - Inanidrilus exumae... | ecosystem: Host-associated > Annelida > Digestive...
TACCACATGTTAGGGCCTAGGTCGAACTCGATAACGCACCGCGAGAATTTCGCCCAACCCTCCCCTAATTTTTGCATTGGTCAAAAACCTCGAAATTTGGACTCGATTTTTTAATCATTTTTGGCTGTAGTTTCGAAACGAAGCAATATTTCTTAAATCTATTTAATAGCGTGTAGGACCGATGATGGGTCTATGTCCTCGAAAAAATTGGTAGAGTTTTTACAACCCCTCTCCGAGATCCGTGGTGGAGTTTAAACCTTCTCTGGGGAAAAATCAGTAAAATCGCAATACCGGTAACTCAGCCGCGCATCGCTCCATTGCGCTGAAACTTGGCAGGCTGAAGGACTGGGGGCTCGGGCGGCCTCAAGTGGCAATGCATCGATAATTGCCCACATTTATAGTTCTTAAAATGCTTTAATCAAAAATAAAGTAATTTTAATAATTAAATGTTTAGCAATAAGTATCTCGAAGAAATGTGACTACGACAGACGCCAGCGACCGTTACTAGTCTGTCCCCTGTACACTATGTGTAGGCGGGCCAGTAATTAGTCAGAGCTCGTGACGCCGAAAGCTGTATTAGCACCATCCTTGACACTAACGAGGTTTGCGTACTGTAGAATCGTACGTTAGCGGCGAAATTGACAGCTTTATGGCTGAAGTACGTGCAGATTGGCCTATCGACTGCATAGCAAAGTCTGGCGTTCGTCGCTGTTGCTACAGCGACTACTAATGAAGATCAGAAGTATAGCACCCAGTCTATAGCTCAGCTGTCGCTGACGAACCCGCGCGACGCGCTGCATCACGGCAAACGGCAAAATTTCACAACAGTCACGTGACCACAACCACGCCCCTTTTGTGGGTACTATGTCATCCTGTTGCTAGAATCGATAAAACCTACCTGCATACAAAATTTGACGACAAAGGATGAATGCGTTAGACGATTACTGTTGCGGATCTAAAAAACACAAAATTAGCAAGGCAATCGTACCTATCAGACTTCGACCGCGGCGTGCAATCTCACTGTTAACTGTATATAGGCCTACTTCCTTAAACTAAGTCCCATAAACGCCTAGTTAACTTCGCTTTCCTACGTCCATTAATATTTGTTTCTTCCGCGACGTACACTGCCATAGTAACATTGAAAACTTCGTCGTACGTTTCCGTAATTCTTCCCATTAATCGTTAAATTTTTCCCTTCCTTTTGTAGTTTACTTTGCGAGTAATTTCGAAATAGTTAGTTACAATTATGCCGTTTAGTAATTAGAAATTAAATGCGGGCGAAGTAATGAAGAACTAAGCTGAGTAATTTGTTGTCGAAACTCAACTGCCTTGCAGCCGATGATCTCCAATGTGCTCTAAAGCCGGTATCCACCTTTGCCTCCACCGTTATGGACTGGTCAGTGATGAAAGCGAGGTTTTAGACTAAGTATCAGGCAGCATGTTTGAACGACAAGTTAATTATTGATATAGTAAATACTTTTACATATAAGTAAGCGATAGCAGACGTTGAAGCGACAGCGATATCGATATTTAGCGAGCCAGAGCGAGCGACATTTGTTGTGATCGTCTAAAAATGTTCAAATTCAACTTCCGCAGTGTACCTGACAAAATTATGCTTATTGTTAAACGTTTTTGCATTCTGCATTCTATGTGCTGCTAAGTAATATCGCCTTTTTGAGTTCTCCTGTTTTAGTTGTACGACGTATCCGCTGTCGTCCTTACAAGCTGTTTAAAACTGTGAAGTTTTTGATATTAATTATAATAAAGGGTCCTCAATTACACACACAACTTTATTTCACCACACATGTGGTAGCAAAGAAAACATTAAACATAATAATTAAACATAACTTAAATAAATTAAATAAACGCTCATTGTACTTTGTTATGCCCGCCGTCCATCTGTCTGTCCCGTCGGTATATTCAACATGATTCACCAGAAGCAGCTTGCGACGCGGCCAGCGTCCATTTTAGTCCGACAATAAGGGGGACTGACATACGCGTTATGCATTATTCCCACATCGTATATTTGCTACATGATTGTTGCGTGACAATTTGTGATCGTTTATTGGCTCCGTTGAACGTAATCGTTAAATTTTCGCGCACTGGCGCCAGTGGTGCTAAACGAGGCCACACACGCTGGAGACCGAGGACAAAATTTTGGCCTCGAGAACATATTGGCCTCTACATCTTAACATCGGCCTGCCGCTATCACGCCTATGCTGTAGTAAACGGGAGATTTCATCACAAGCAGAGCGCATAGGCCTATCGCCTTCGCCGATCGCAGGCTTTATTTTGACTCTTGGCAGTGATGGTGTCCTGGGGACGGATTTCTATGGGGCTTAACAATTATAGGACACCGGAGGTCCTGTCATGCGTTGATGATGACATATAGGCCGGCCTAGGTTATGCAACACAGCACGGCATGTATCATCATCGTTTATGAGCGCAGTATGCCCTTGTATCGTGAGCAATAAAGGCTCGGTTTATGACAACATAAACACGAACTTTATGATGGCCGAATAAAAAAGCAGAAGACTCAGACAGACAGACAGGCAGATAGACAGACCAATGAACGTAACGATCATGATACACACAACAGGTAAATATGGCATTGTCAAATTTGAGAATTCGTTAAGTGCGTTACGAATTTGCGCCGGCATGCAGTCGCACATTCACAGCTTCCGGCGCCGCGGTATGGAACGACCTGCCGGCTCACGTCACAGCTGCGCCGCCACTTGCGATCTTCAGACAGCGCCTCGAGACATTTCTGTTCTCGCGATCATACCCTGAGGACATTATCATTTAACCTATAAACTATGTATTCGTTATCGATATATTAGTGGACCTAGGAATAACTTCATTATTCAGGCCACTTTAAAATATTGATAATAATGTGATGATGATGTTTCTGTCTGTCTGTCTGTCTGTCTGTCAGCTGGTGTAATTGATATGTTAATGGACGAATCTGCAGAAAATTTCGGGAAGAAGAAGAAGACCTTGGACATGTTTGTAATAATTCCTTACCCACGCCGACGGCAGTCGTGTGGTGGGGGTAAGGTTTCACCGACATTTGTCTGTCTGTCTGCTTGTCTGTTATTTTTCCGATCACAAACTTGACACAGAAATGTTCCACTATGAGTACTGAAAACCCATTAATTATTTTAGGATCAAAAGCAAAATGTCACGAAGCATCAAGACACTGGTAGTGTGGGCTTTGACACCCCTGTGAGTGCTGGCGTCTTCTATAATTTGCTTTTGTGATGATCTAGAACCTTATACAGCCAGAAAGATCATTTACTGGCCCGCCTACACATAGTGTGGGGACCAGTATTGTTTTGCTCGCCGTGCGTCTGTCTCCGTCTGTCGTCGTCTGTCGGCGTCTGTAACACTTCATGGGCGCAACGTAACTTACAAGGGGGCAGCAAGAAACGGGCCAGTAGTGTTACGTCCCGTCAGGGCGACACCTCGTTTCAATAGTTTATGTTCCATTGATCTCGTTCTGAAATTCAGTCGCGTTGAGTCCGATCGTTTGGATTTCGGTCGGAGCGTTGGATCGTTTAGTTTTCCTTGCCATTTTCACCTGTTCACTTTTAAGCATATGTACCGTCTCAGTGAAAAAAAACTCGCAAGGAAAGTGTGTATGTGCAGTTTTGTTAGGATTAGTAAAGTTTTTAACGAATCGTGACCGGTAATGATTTTCCGTTTTAATTAAGTCAGTCATCCAGCAAGTTATTTCTTTTTCGCCGGCATGTAAGTGTCATTCTGGTGTACTGTTACTGTAGCAACGGGCCGATGTAGTGTGGACTCAGTCGCTAACACAATCTCGTCCAAGCTGATATCAATACCATTCCTTCGGTGACATTAAAAACATTTTTATCACACATGCAGCCGAAAAGTACTAAATTTTATTTTAAAAGTAAACTCATATAATCAGTTATAATTTGTAAATAAATTATACTTTTTCAATCAACTAATTTACCTAATTACAACTTATTTATTCAATATGTATCTTCTACTGTTATTACATTTTTCTTTTCTTCAATTATTTTATTCCAAGCACTAATGAAATTTGGCGTAGAGAAGTCGATCATGTCGCTGCTGCGGGGCGAAAAACCTCAAAATCGCCAAAGTAACCGAAATACCGACGATCGTGCTGCGCGCAGTGATGTCAGTAAAAACAAACACTAACAGAGAATCAACATGAATTAGGAGGAATAATGCATGCAATACGTAATTTGTTGAAACATTGAACAATGGTCGTGAATTATTGAAAGTAAAGCCCGTTGAAAAGCGATTTGTTGTCAAGTCTTTAGTTGATGATTAGCGGTGCACGTCGAGCCGCGGAGTTGTTGTATCGTGTTTGTCAGATCGCATCGCCGTCCGGCGGGAAATTCGTCCGCCAGCACAACCGTTCACGCGTAGTCTGCGAGTGACTGGATTAGTTACAACCAGGCAGTTCGTTTATCACTGTGTACATACATCACCCTAGATGGACTGATCAGGGATTAAGATTACGTGAAAATCGTGCTGCATACTTTCCCCATCCCATTTAACTCCATCTTTCCACCCCTCTCGCCCTTCCGTTCCATTCCCAACTTCCCTTTCCTGTCAATTCCTATCCACATTTTCCCACCCTTTTGCCTCCCTCCTTTATCTACACTTCTTTCTTTCTCTTTCTTCCACACTTTGCCATACATTTACAGATAATACTGCACGATCATTGTTACAGTGACAAAACGCCTGATTAGCTGATCGTAGTAGTGGTTCGGTTTATCTACCGGTTGTGTGTATGTGTGTCTGCGTGTAACGTTCGTATACTGATTGTAGCTAAACGCCTAAACTGATGCAGTAGTTTTTGGAATGAGAGTTGCCACAGACGGCGGCTACACATTACATTAGATGAAATGGGATCCGCCTGCGGAAAGACACGCCTCACCGTAATGAAAGTGAAATCCTACGTATATAGAATTGGCAAACCAACAAGAATGTCTGTCAAATCCGTCAACGACTATGTCCATAGAAAAGATCTGTCTTGCTACGTCACAGTCGGCCATCAGTGGCGTTTCGCGTTTCTACGGGGAGGCATGGGGACCATGGCCTCCCCAGAATTTGGGCGTGCCCTCAGGTTGCCTTTACTTTTCATATCCTAGGCCTATAACTTGCCACTACGGGGGTAACGGCTCCACAAGTCGTCTAAGTTAGCTACAGTAAAACTGCTTTTTACACACTCCTCGAGTCTTTGCCCCCGCCGCATTTTTGTTGGCTCCGAAAATAACTCCCCAACTAGAAACACCATTGTCGGCCATCCGAGCATTTGGCGAACTTTTGTTTTAGGTTCCGATTTATACTACAGCTCACTGGACACTAACAGAGTGGATCGCTGACCGAGCTGCCACGGCGTGACCACAGGAGGAACAGATGCGTCCGTCGCCGACGTCCGTCCGTCCATCCGAAGGTCGCTAGGATGGATAGACGAGTAGCTCTCCAGGGATGCTGAGGCGAGCGGGCTGCAATCTCATCCGGTCTCCTGCACACGGCGACCGGCAGATCGTGACATTAGTCGCGGACGTGATTAACGAATCCGCGGACGTTTCGGTAATAAAATTACACGTCGTATTTCCTCGCACGACAGTTCAACAGTCGGGCAACACGACGCACGACAGCACCGTTAAGATTGCACGAGACTGGCGTGTCGCCTGATGTGGTGGAAAATCAGCAAGGCGCGCCTATGCACCTATGACAACTATGTGCCGGCCAAAATTTTATTATTCTCCAAAAACACAAATAAGTGCTGGGAACGACGAAATGACGAAACAAGTACGTCAGTGCGGACTGACCTTCATCCACACATGCCGATCCTATTCGCGCGATATATTGCAACGGTGTGTGTGGCCCGCGCGCTGTCCGATTTGTCCGATTTTGGGCTTTTGGGGAGCAAAGTTCACAAAACTGGGAGATTTCATGCATGGGACGTTGCTGAACCGCAGTGCAAAATTTGACGCCGCTAGCGTTATTTTCGGCGGAGAAATCCGTAACCGTACAAAAAACAAACAAACAAAATTACAAACAGCTACGGAAACACTAGCCGAATCGTCCAGGCGCAAGGCATGAAAACGAATCAAGGCGAAACGGCTAGGCTCCCATAGTGAGATATTATATTGGGCCGAAGACTCAGTATTCTTAATCGAAAACCAAAACCGAAAAATTGATAATGCTGTACTGCATGCGGCCACCGAACGATCCAGCTTAGCAAATTTCCAAATTCTGCCAGGTAATGTAATGTAATGTCATGTCAATGCGAAGATTAAGGTGACGCTTCACGAGACAGAGTCCGTTACAGGGGCACCTTACAATATTAAAGTTACAGTCTGTCACACAGCTGAACACTATGGCGATGAGTATGATGACTGGAGCAGTGCCGTCTTCAGGTCGCAGCGGATCCTCCGCAACACGTTATAGGCCACAATTGCAGTCCGTCGTGTAGGGTGGAAATGCTGACGCGCAATTTTGCAGTCTCCGTCGGCGTACCCCGCAATGCTTTCCGATCCTGTGTTTTCGAACGACCTGCTGTCGTTGTCCTGCATTTTCTTTTCGCTGACTTTCATTCGACTTGGCACAAGGTCCCCGAGCAGGCTTAAGTTCGACGCTGGTCGCTTCGCCTGCAGTCCACTTCACGGTGCCACTTTGAGGGCTTCATGCCGTATGCGCCGCCGACTTCAATCCGACCATATCGCCGTGAACACATAAATAGACAATTTTTCAGATGTATTATATCTTCCTCTGGCATTTCCTCCTTACTTCCTATCCCCAGGAACCATGACGTTACTTCCAGATTGCGAGCTGCATCTGTCTATCCACGCCCGGTTACACGCACGAAACGATACACATCTTTCATCAACTATTCTTCATTACATTATCAGTAACAGATGTCATCTGTGATTTTGGATGTTTTATTACTCTGTTTGTTATTTCCATGTATTGCACATGTACATTTTCATTTTATCATTGTTCTATTTTTCTATTGAAATCTAGCGGTTTTTATAACTTGCTATTGGAACATTAAACTTACTTACTTATATACATGTTGTAATGTCCAGTTCAGTGTTTGTTGCAGAATAACTTACTGCCGGAGAACATTTACTCCGCAGTTTAAAGGCCAAGATCAAGATGATGAGTATATGAAGATTTAAAATATGGCGGCCATCTTGGACGCCATCTTGAAATTCAGAGTTACAGTAGCCTGTTGGAAAGGTTTTCCACCAAGACGTTGTTGCATTTCAAACCTTGCAAACATGATTTCTTTTGTTATGACTACAAATCAATATAATAATTCCATTATTCAGAAGAAAAACAAACAAACAAACAAACAGTAGACGTGTAGTCAAGCAAACATAATGACTCCAACGCAAGTCCAATTATACGAAAATACGAACACTTTGATACTAATTCGATAACGGGAATTTTTGTAAGTAATTTTTAACTTTCAAAACCGGAAATTGTAGTAGCCATGCACAGGGGCGGCGCCACGGGTATGGCCACTATGGCCATGGCCATAGCACTTTTTGGGAAGCTATGGCCATTAATACGTTTGGCCATAGCACTTTTTCCAAAACCCAGTTTCAGTTTATGTGTAAGAAATTAACAGTCAATAGATCCTAGAGCGTTAAGACTAGATTTGTAATCACTCAGTCGCATTTCAGGGCGTCATTTTAAGGCGTAAATTAATTTTCAGTATGAGCTTCACGCAGTTCACTGACAGCACTCCTAACTACAAATTTGCGTACATAGTATTTACGACAGTTTTCGGTAGCTCCGTTCTGACCAAAAATGCACCAGAATGCAGGATTATGCACTTACAATCTCAAAAATTTTCCGGGGGTGACACCCCTGGACCCCCGCTATAATGCTGGGACCCAGAAGTGGCCATAGCACTTTTCAAAACATGTCGCCGCCACTGGCCATGCAAGTAGCACGGGACATACAGTCGAAAAACGAGTGGTATGTTTCTTTATGGCTGACGATATGTCATATTGCTGAGCAAGAAGTGTATCGCTCTGCTGCACGTGTAGACCTACTGAACAGGAGTAATCTTCGTACCGGGTACCGTAGTCGCAATGCTAGAGGTAGGCGAGGCCACCGCCTTTGATGATTGAGACTGATGATTAAACCTATCCCATTTGATATACGGTATATTGGCGAGCGGTCGCGGTAGGAGTCAACCCGTCTGATTCCATCATTCTCGCATTGCGATAAAGCAGCCAACAAAGGCAATCAAATTCGCTGCGAATGGATCCACTTGTCAGCATCCGACGCAGTGATATTTACGCTGCACAATTTCGATTTGCATCATACGTATGTACGCAACAGTGCAATATTATATATGAAAAGATGGCAAAAGGCTGCATGCAGAATACAATAACATTTTGTGGGGATCCGAAGATCTCGGTTCGCTTCGGCGGCAGAATTAGGAAATTCGCTAAGCTGGATCGTTCGGTGGCGGCATTCAATACGGCATTATCAGGTTTTCGGTTTAGAATCTTCGGCCCCAATGTTATATCTTACTATGGGAAGCCTAACCATTTCGCCTTGATTCGTTTCCATGCCCGGCGCTTGGACCACTTGGCTAGATTGCTCATTCCCCATACTTTAGAGCCGCGGGTTAGTCATCCGAAAGAGTCAGAATGAGCACTTTATTGCTTCACTAATTTAGTATCCTAATAGGAAGGAGTCTATTCGATAGATTTAGATGCTTCGGTAGTTCGCTATTAGATTTAACGAAAGGGACTCCGAAGTAGGTCTAAACTTAGCTAGCTATGAGTTCACCATCTGCCCAGATGCTTCGGTCCTATCCTAACGAAGGACTAACTAGTTATTCGGCATGAAACCTGATAAGGAGGCTAATCGACGTGCTTCGGCAGTTGCTCGAAGTAGTACGGGCTAATTCGTTATCGCTCGGACTAGTTCAGGCTAGTTCGGATTAGTTCGGTTTTCGCTAGAAAAACTTAGTTGTCTTTCAGCAAAAATTTAGGTAGCCTTCGGACAGGCTATTCGTTCGGTTTTGTTTGCGTTCGGAGAGCGAACCAAACGAAGACGGACGTTCGGAAAAGTTCGGTATATCCCACTTTTGGTAGGGAGGAACGGTCTCTTCGTTCAACTGCCGGTTCGTCCGGTCGCTTCGCTTTCAGGAGTTCCGGTGATGATGCTTGCTTGCAACTGGACCAAATTAGACACTCACATGCAGAACCGACCAGACTCCTCAAAAGGTTTGAAATATGACACAATCCATCACGGACCGCGGATCCGCACAGATCCGGTCCGTGATGATCCGGATCGTGTTTGAATCCGGCGAGTGTTTTATTTACGTGTTGGCGCGAGCACAAAGTGGTCGAGACTGTAGGAACGGCGCTGATCTTTATTAATGTTTCCGGTAGTGCGGCCACGTCGACCTAGGTGGAACTCAACCGAGCCTTATGGAGACATACATCACCGGCCGGCCGCTGGCACCCGGCCGCTCTCACACGCCAACGCTGTTCGTTCTTGATTATATTCTAAAGCACATTACGACGCTGCTCGGTCGCAACCGTGACCCGCCGATATAGATTGTTCGGCTGTGTTGAATGCGTTCCGCCGAGTTACTTCCTCTTCCCATTATACCGGGCCAGTTGAGTTTCGAATCTCGTGGAATATATTCGTTTCGTATGCAGAAAGGAGAAGGATTTCTTAAAGAACATCGTAATTGATTTACTAACTGGCATAACAAAACGTGGCATCTAGAACATCGAAATAATAAAAGGCGCAAGCAAAAATGATGTTTTACTTAAGTGTACATAAACTATCACTGATTCTCTGAATTAGTCTTAAATTTTTGAATTAAAATTTTTGCAAAAATAGCGAATGCACACGTAGTCTTACTTGTCATAATTTGACCAAATATTTTTAGAGCTCATACTGTCATTTGACATTTTAAAATATATACTATCAGTTGAAGTTGAAGTTGATGACAGAATATTTGGATAGCGCCTTTCCGTGAGAACGCATCAATAAAGTGCTAACGAGGGATCACACAGGTTTACCTGCCACCCACACGTTAATATCCACGAATGGAATGAGCCATCCTGACTTTGCCCAGCCACAGCGCATCACCGCACTTTAGCCGGTACGTATTTCCAATCCCACAGAGGGTAGGCGGCTGAGTTGGCCTGGGTGGCTGATTACATACCAAGATGGTATGCCTGCCCGAAGACGATCACCCATCCCAGTACCGACCGACCAGTAGTGCGGCAGGCAGCCGGGGATCGAACTCAAGACCATTGAGTCGCAAATCCGACGCCCTAACCACTAGACTACCTTGTAGGTGTAAGCCACGCCGTTAGCCTAAAGATGGAACAAAAAGAGATGAATCAACGGAATACATTGCTTAGAGTAGTTTAACGGCACGGGGCGGCACTTTATTTCGGTATGTAACCAACCACCCAGGTCGACTCAGCCTTCTACCCTCCGTGGGATGGTAAAATGAGTATCAGCCAAAGGGCGGTGGTGTTCTGCGGCTGGGGAGTAAAGGCGGGCATGGTGTAATTTGCAGGTAAAACTGTGTGATCCATGTCTGAGCGCATTTTTTGCGTAAAAATGCGCTATACAAATCGACGTATACTTTACTTTAACAACATTATACTTTAATAAATGTACGTAGGACGGTAAATGGCTATGTCTTGTTTTATGCAAATGTTTGCTCATACATCGCTAAAGGTCGAGCCCCTTGTGGTTGTGGGTGACAGTTGAAGACACGAATGTGCACTCTCAACGCGTAGTGCAACAGCATCAGACGAGTGAGTCATAAACCGCAAATGACTCGCACCAACTCTGGACGAAAAAAAGCTCAGCTATCGCAGAGGAACTGCGCGACGCGCTACGTCAGTTGAAATCTTGTCAATTGCTGTATAAATGTAGGAAAAAATCCATCTCTCAACATCCTCACTCAACACTCCAATAGCCTTTTTCCTTGTTTGTTTTCCTGGTATGACGTCATCACTTGCAAAAGTAAACAATTCATCGGGTGCGCACTTTCGGGCGCTTTTTATAATATTTCCTAATTTTTTGATGTTCCTTAATATTCAAATAGATTTGCTAAAGACATAAGATGGGCAATTTACTTTAACAACCAAAAATCGTTGCATATCATCTTTAAAGTCACCGGAATTGCTACTATTTCATAGGTCATACGTCACCTCATGTTAGTTGTCTGCGTTAAAACGGCTCTATTTTGCACTTTTTGAGATATTACCACATTATGTAAGTGACAGCCTGTGACATTGAGACGTCCTTTGGTTTCGATAAGACAGTATGAATTACAAGTCATCTGCGCTTTCCGATTCACCCATCCAAGTACCAACCGGCCCCGGTCGAATTGACCCTTGAGTTCGATGCCTTAACCATTCTAGACTATGCGCGTATAACACAGTTAATGTATCAATCTTTCTTTGCCACGCAGGCAGCAGAACAAACAAACAAACACAGAAATAATTAGGCCTAAAACACAGGACATACAAACAAGCTGAAAAAAATGACATAGCCAGAAAAGTGATACAACCTATTAACAAACGAAACAGATATAATCTGCAGTCCAATATGCATGGAATCAAAAATCAGAGTTATCATCTGGCATAGCCTGGCTGTTGTCGAAAAGCTAATTAAGTTCACAACACTACAACGGCGCCGAGGAGCTGCAGCCACATCAGCAGGAAACCTTTTAAAGCTTCAGTGGCTGACCACACAATTACGGAAGAAGTCGTAAACTGCCTGAACGGCTGGATTTAGCATCTTATATCAGTAGCACACAGTGTTGCGGTCCAGCCAATAAATGATTTTTACTGTACTCACGCAGCGGCCACGAAGAGCGACAGTGTCGAAGGAACGATCGACTTTGTTGCCACAAACGGCAACAATGTCGAACGATTCTATGTAAAATTTCGTTCTTTCGACAAAGTCGAAACAAATTGAACATGTTCAATTTGTTTCGAGTTTGTCGAAAGGACGAAATTTCGTTCGACATTGTTGCCGAAACCGACCACATTGTTGCAAAAAAACGGCAACAATGTCGAAGCAACATTCGACTTTGTCGAAAGAATCGTTCAACTTGTAGCATTCGACAATGTTGCTTCGACATTGTTGCTGCATGTGTGGACGGGACTCTAGATATAGAACTAGTGACTACGCCACGTTATTTCGCAGTAATGTCGCTTGCTCGCCTTTCACCTCGTCGCAAGAAAGACTGAATGAGCAGCAACAATAGCTCGTGATAAATCGAACACATTAACTAAATAAATTAAATATTTAAAACGACGTGACGCTACCCGACCAGACCGGACCCGTGGGTCGAACCGACCAGTAGCAACCTGTGCTCCAGCACTGATTCAATAATAGAGCCGCTGAGAATTATAGTAACTTATCTGACATTGAATGTCACTGCAGAGTGATGACAGACCAGTATAATTCTCAGCGGCTTGTGTTCTATGTAATATAAAACGGTGCCGGATGACAGCGTGTGATATCTGTAGTAAGTCAGTGATATTCTACCTCAGAAAAAATTATATGTCATTTATTATTTACAGATTAATTTCAATCTCATTTCAGTTTCAGTTCTTATTTATATAATAATTTTACTTAAACATCCATTTCAGTTCACAAATATTAATTCTACTTCTTCTTCAATAACACTTTACGTTTAACAATTGAAGTGCCAAATGCAGTGATAACATTTACACATTCATAGTTATTAAACTATACATGTCGCAACTTTAACTAAATAAATTAAATACTTAACGTAACGTAATGGCCGTCGAAGAATGGGTCAGAATGACGAAACGGATATCAGCCGTTTCTGGATCAAAGGTCACGGAAAGTAGGATAACTTTTAGGGAATACATTGTAGATTGACAGTAGCATTTTTGTTTGTCGATGCGACGTTTCGTTCCGGAGATATGCGGTGTTGAGAGCGGAAGCCGAGGAAAAAGTGATCTAAAAGTTGATGTTTTTGTGCCCCAAATTTTGGGAGACCCCCAATTTGGGGAGACCCCCAAATTTGGGGAAGCATTTGTAAATCGACACCACTTCCCATCTACTGGCCAAGTTTGGTTGAGATCCTATGGCCAGTCTTTCATCTATGGCGTGTGGAATAGCGCGCGGCGTGTGCTCGTATATCGGCATGTATCGACCGTCCCCGAAGACGGACGTATATTTGTTAGCAATCAGATTGTCGTTTAATTTTTGTCTCGCGTCGCTGTAACTTACGCCTCAACAGCATTCGAATAAAGCAGCGTTCTCACGGCACGTAACGGCCGTTGACGGTGCGCCGTCGACGGCGGTCGACCGCGATCGAAAGTGTGCGAACGCGGGGGACGGTCTCCACAAGCTATGGCATTGCTAGATGTTCGAACATCTAGCAATGTCATATTTTGGAGACCGTCCCTCGCGTTCGCACACGTTCGATCGCGGTCGACCACTGTCACCGACTACTTCACCTATCACTTTTTCCTCTTCTGTTTCATCACTCTGCTCATCTATAACTCCCTGTCTCTTTCACTCCCGGCTTAAACCTATCTGTTTCACAAATCCTATCCCGTGTAGTTCCACTTCTTCTTCCCGGACTGCCTTCATGGACTTTTGCCTGCACCGTTTCTTTTAAGCTAATCGGTTTTTCTTTTTTTAAAGCCCGGTCCACACCAGCAACAATGTCGAAGCAACGTTCGACTTTGTTGCCAAAAACGGCAACAATGTCGAACGAGTTTTGCGTTGAAATTTTATCCTTTCGACAAAGTCGAACGTTGCTTCGACATTGTTGCTAGTGTGGACCGGGTTTTAGTTTTTCCTTAATTTTCTGTTTTTGTGCCGTGCGCTAGACTAAGCAGGCCTTTCGTCAGCTTTTGAGCGCACGTAAATATATCGTATCGTCAACGGTGCGTAACGGCCATTACGTGCCGTACACGGCTACAGTGAGAACGTTAGTTCGAAGGAGAAACGTTTCCAAGCAACCGCCTCACAACTCTGTATCTGCTTTAACTGTATATTTGGCTCATGTGGACGATGCATTGGCAGTATCTGCGCAGAAAACGTGGACGAGCAGCTGCGCTAATATTAGAGAGATGTTCGTGGCGCCATTGGCGACCGTCTTCGATGATCATTCTCGGTCGAAGCTCATGAATTTTGCAGCGGAATGAAGACCGTCACCGCGCGGTTGCCGCGTCAGTTGGCCACTCAGCTAACCGCCGACCGAAAACCAAGTTGAGCGTTGAAATCAGACGACAACGACGCTCGGCTGCTTCCTAGACGAAAATACAAATTGATTCGCCTTCGTTCCTTCGCTCGGCGAAGTAAAAATTGAACAAAAACGAACATTAGACGACTTTCTGTCCGGCCCTGTAGCCTATCAGAATACTTTTTTCACCGTTGTGTTTCATGTTGGAATCACTTGCCCTCAACTGTTACCAGTGCTACTTCCTTGAAACTATATTAGAAATGCACTGGCACGTGTAGACCTAACAAATTACCTGCAGTGCGTATTTTAACTTTAATCCGTTTTATGTTTTTTTTAAATTTCTTTGTGTGTATTTTTTGTTGCGTAGTCATGTTACCGGCGTTTTAATGCCCTGTGTACACCGTGGAGTACATAGACGTATTTTTATGTTAGTTTTTATATTGTATTGTATAATTTTGTATTATGTGTACTCCAAAGTTTTAAATAAATAAATAACGTAGCGTGCTCAGTGCGGCCATAATGCGCACGTTATGTACGTATAAGTGCGCGTTACGGCCACAGTGAGAACGCTACTTAAGGTTGACGTAGGCCCTACACTGCTCAACCGTACGCCCATCCGACAATTGTTCTTTCTATATTCAAATGAGGTCAAATAATGTCTACAGTACGCTAGTGGGCCGGATTAAGGCATAGGCACTGTAGGTAGTTAATCTAGTTATTTTAGTGAAATTGATGTTTTAGCGCAAATATCGACACTTTAATGCTCGTAATGCATAAAACATTAGTAGTAGTTTATTGGCTAATGCATAGCGCATGCTCAGAAAAGGCTATTTGTAAACTTTCGGTCAAAATTTCTAGCTGAATCGTCATACAATTCGGCGACCCGATTTCTCAAAAGAGCACCATATGCTATCGATTAAGATGCCAATTCTTGTGTTTTGACCATTTTTTTCGTTGCGCGTGCGCAAAAAATGGCAGTATTTCTACTTCCGGTCCGAAGTTTGATCTTATCGTCGATTTCATGTAAAAGGGTTTAAATGTTGGCAATTTGGCAACAATTCGGGCAATTCTGACCGCATTTTACTGCGCGTGAGCAGAAACGGCTATTTATGAGCTTCGGGTGAAAATGTTGGCATAGCTTATTCCTTCGACCTGATGTTCCCGATTTCCTTACAGCGAGCGATATTTCGGGATATTAGGACGTCTTCAGTTGATTTTTGATTGGATAAGCTGAAAGTCTGCCGTATTTCTATAGTATATGCTGCCGTTGTGTGCCCGTCCGTCCGTCTGTCCGTCACAAGCTGGTATCGTACCAAAATGGGTAAACATAAGATTACGGAAACAGTTCCACACGATAGCCAGGGACTCTAGTTTTCTGACGCCAAAAATACAGGCGACATGCTAATGGATGTGGTCACCCCAACGGGGGCGCCAAACACGGTTCATATCAGCGATTTTCGACCAATATTTTGCTATCTCAGAAACGGTGCAAAATAGCGACATACTTATTATGGAAGGCTAATAGAAAATCGTATGCACTCAATCGAATAGCGCTATTTTCAGTTACCTTAAATGATCCCTAACGATCGCAAAACATTTTTTGGATATCGTCTGGAAAGATAATAGACAAACATAGGTGAAAACCCTGGCCACGCGACTACTGCCGTTAGCAGGAGTAATTAACAGCTGCGACTGCACTAAGACTTAAGCCCCGTCCACACCAGCAACAATGTCCAAGCAACATTGTCGAATGCAACAAGTTGAACGATTCTTTCGACAATGTCGAATGTTGCTTCGACATTGTTGCCGTTTTTGGCAACAATGTTTCGGCAACAATGACGAACGAAGTTTCGTCCTTTTGACAAAGTCGAAACACAATGAGCATGTTCAATTTGTTTCGACTTTGTCGAAAGGACGAAATTTCGTTCGACATTGTTGCCGTTTGTGGCAACAAAGTCGAATGTTTCTTCCACAAAGTCGAACGTAGCTTCGACAATGTTGCCTGTTCATTCGACATGTTTGCTGGTGTGGACGGGGCTTTAGCATCATCGTGAACAGCATCAGCAGTCACGTCAACAACAGCGAAGTCATCGCACAGTTGATTGTATTTCAATACCTTACGTCCTACCAGTCGCGTTCACTGGCATTGTGCTGAAGCGTTGGTACAAATTGCGAAGTAAAAAACACAGATGTGATGGTTTTACATAACGTTTTCGATAAAATGCGTGGACGTAGGTATAAACAACGATTTTATTGCGTCGTGAGCAGGCCGTCTTGCTAGCAGCCGCTAATACAATCAGACGTGGCCGGTGGCGGAGGAGGAGATACGGACTGTTAAGCTTTGGATTCAGATCCACCTACCGTGTAGGTGGACAAAAAGATATCACCGATTTTACAGTTTTATGCAGTGCTAATAACACCAGCAGTGTTCACTGTCCTTGGCATATCTCTACGATGGTTGGCTGGTTGGTTGAGGTTTAACGGCGGTTTCAATACGATACGATACGGTAGATTAACTTGCGCTCAAAAGCTGACGGGATGGCCGGCTTAATCTAGCGCACGGAGAGGAAACGAAAAAAATAAGGAAAAATAAAATCAAAAACAGAGTAGCTCAGAAGAAACGGTCCAGGCAAAAATCCGTGGAGGCAGTCCGGGAAGAAGAAGTGAAACTAAGGGGGGTAGGATTAAAATAAGACAACACAACACAATTCAAGTCATGCTGCGCCTTTAAGGTAGTAATATATTGTGAAATGTTATAATTTAATAGAGAATAATTTGGAGTAAAATAATTAAAAATAATGCAACAAAATTTAATACTGCTAATACTTTTAAAATAAACAAATAAACTATTATTAGGTCAATTGTTTGATTACGAAAGCGTGATTTTTGTTAGATTTCTACGTTTAATTGACTTCGGCAGAAAAGAGCACATCAACCATCAGTTTAAAAAGTGTCCAGTAAGTTATACAACGTGTGACAAAAGCACCCATTATAATACAGTGTGTGGGTTGTCGAAAACTGTTTCAATATGTTTGTGCGTTTAATCATTCATTTCTGATGACAGCACTGAAAGAATCGCCTCGTGTTTCACGTACTTATGTCGAAAAATAACCTCAGCTAAATTGTTGCAAATAACGTTTTGCAGGTATAATGCGATTAAACTAATTTAATAAGAACGTCTAGCCACTGCATAAAAATTGTATCTGAATTCCTAGTCTCATGAATTCCCTGAACATTTTGGTGAAAACCGTTTAATTTTGCGCTGATTGATTACGTCACAATGATGTACTGAAAATGTGCGGTTTTTCAAGCTTATTTTGTATGTTTGGCAGTGAAGGCATCCCGAAAAATAGGTGAAATATAATACTCGCGTGGTTTTTTTGTTTTCCTATTTTGTTAGCCCAGTTTTTGCTCACGCCCCGAGAATAAACCGTTTTCGAGACATTGCAAGTAATTTGTCAAAAGTCGCAAATTTCCGTGGCCCACTTGTAATGGCCTTTCATTCTGCACGTAGATCGAATCGATTACTGAAAATACCCATACATTTTTATACAATTTTACGGGACAAAATTAGAATTTAAAAATTTTCTTTTTATGTACCTCTCTGGCACACTGGTATGTGTTGATACAAGTAGTATTAGGTATGTCTTCTTTCTCTGCTTAGTATTGACCTGCTATGCGGCTGGAAAGATAACCGCAGGCCTGGCGGAAAGTAATGACAGCCTACCGCCGAGTGGATTACTTATAGTCACCTGCGGGTTGACTGCCTGTACACCGGGATCAGCTCCGGGCCCAACGCTCGGTAACGAGTATGGGAAGCCTTTACCTTCTACTGTTACTTATATCCAGCGGTAGACGTGCGAAGTATTACGATAAGCGTCTATGTATGTATTTGGTTGTTTGTTTGTCTGTCTGTGTGTCTGTATGTCTGTCTGTCTGTCTGTCTGTATGTCCTCTTGCTACACGTATCTCTTACTCTTTACCCATTCTGTGGCCGCTGTAAGAAGACATTACAGCATTACGATGATGAGGCATTGGTCCCAAATGGGTAAGCTGTTACAGCCGTGTTCTGCAGACGGTATTTCAAGCCAGTGATGTTAAACAAGGGCAAATGCTCGCGGGGCCAAGGTCAAAGCCAAGGACGAACGCTAAAAGCCTAGGCCACAAGATCGAGGCCGAGACCAAGACCATATCCAATAAAGCCGAGGTCAAGGCCAAAATTTTGGCCTCGAGGCCAGTTTGGCCTTAATGATTCAATGTCTCTGTGAATAGTTGGTTGTGCGACTTGTGCGTGTATATGTATGTTCAGTTCTGATAATTTGATTTTCCTTGTCCGCGTGTGACGTTGTTTTCTTTTATAACGTCTTTCACCTCGTATGTGATTCAATAATAATAACTATAAACATGTCGCAACTATGATTCTGTATAACCCTTGCGGGTCACGTGATCTTACAGTGGATAGTAAGCCCCTTAAGCCAAAATTTGGTTGGCATGGGTTCAGTGGCCTTTGTGTGGGAAGCCCAACAATGACGGAAATGCAGAATTTTTATAGGGTGGGTCACAATGAGCCAACGGATCTCAGCCGTTTCTGGGTCAAAGGTCATGCAAAGTAGGTCAACTTGTAGGTACACATTGTAGATTGACACTAGCGTCTTTGTTTGTAGATGCGACGTTTCATTCAGAAGATATGCGGTGTCGAGTGCGGAAGTCGCGAGAAAAGTTGTCCATAATTTGATTCTTTGCGCCCCAAATTTGGGGAAAGGCCCCAAAGGTTTTAGGGCATTTGTAAATGGACACCACTTTCGGCCTACTGGCCAAGTTTGGTTGAAATCTCATGGCTAGTGTTTCATCTACATACATGGTGAAGAAATAATTAAAGAAAAAAGAAAAATATAGCGGTAAATTATAATAACTTTGCATTCGAAGGCCATAATAATAATAATAATAATAATAATAAAAATAATAATAACCATTGCACTAGAA
>Ga0209780_1000698_pt1 | contig 19227 bp, 9 predicted proteins | sample WorMetexBAHAMAS2_FD_187384 | JGI IMG/M metagenome (GOLD analysis project Ga0209780, IMG submission 187384) | Marine gutless worms symbiont microbial communities from Max Planck institute for Marine Microbiology, Germany - Inanidrilus exumae... | ecosystem: Host-associated > Annelida > Digestive...
CTCAACGATCTGAAGTGTACCTGGGCCTGAGGAGGTTATGCAATGTGACAGACAGACAGTACTGTTGTTCCTGAAGTGCAGCAGTTATTATGTTTTAGTGTTGCACTGGTAAGACACTGTGACAGTAGTAATAACGTTTGATGGAGTTCACTGCTGCTGTGAATTTTAGTAACATGTAACCTCAGCTTTTATATATCAAGTGCACGGTTTAACCCCTCAAAAGTTCGGTCCTTGGCCTTGGCAGCTGAGTCCTTGGCCTTGAGGGTTAAGTCCTTGTTAACATCACTGGCTAGTATGTCTGTGTATCTCTCTGTCTATCTCTCCGCCAGGATGTCAATGGAACTCGTGCGATCTTCACCAAATTTTTGGTGCATGTTGCCTATGATCGTGGCTTAATCTTCCTCCAGCAAAGGGAGTGAAGTCTGCTATCTACGATTGCCTTGTTGTACGTTATACTGTGGTGTTTACGACGTGGGACTATTTGCTCAGCGTCGTAAATGAACACGTTCAATTCGCTTGTTCTCCATGCAACTAGCGGTGCTGTCCCTAAACCTGACTGGGAGCCCATGCCTTTGTTTTCGCTGTGGTCCCAGATTTTCTGCAGGAGGGTTTCAACCAATTATGTGGAATAACTGAACCATGACTTTGTCCCCACTCAGCATCTCATTCTATCAGCTGCACTGTATCAGCATCATCAGTACAAAAGCCACAATGCAACATAAAGAAACAAACGTTGTTAGACACAGCTCCGATCAGAACACCATTTCACAGCTAAATTTCTCCGTTTTGTTTTCAGTTATACAATACTGCCCATATGCGCTTAATATGATCAGACATTTTGATAACAACGCAAACAATTTCGTACAGTCATTGAAATAGGCTGCAGAACATATCTAGAATTAAACATCGATGAACATCTAGAACACGGAACACAACAGCACTCAGAGCCAATGCCAAATGATACGTGCCAGGCATATCACTTTGTTGCAATTTGTGCAATATACATTATCCTAACAACTCATTTCTCTAGTATGTCAGCTACAGAGTAAGAAAAAAAGTTACACTATTGGGGCAGCAGGAGTCAAAAAATATTTCACAGGTAGTGTAGCAACATGTCTATTCAATGACGACATTACTGCTGAGCCCCACCGTCAAACAATACTTGGTCAGTGTTTTGCAAAGTTTCGGGCATTATATAGTGGCACCCTTTTTTCACTCAGGGTGGCCTACAGCCCATTTTTTTGCTTCACCCCGTACAAAGACAATGCAGTTTGCAGCCACTCAAGACACAGCATCGACCATTATTGCTCGTGCAAGATTTCTGGTCAGCGCGAGTCGAAGCAACGAGGTCTTCTCATGCTCTCTTTCACCGGATTCTACCTGCAACGTTCACAGCAATAATGTAAACTCGCCAACTACGGCTGTCCGCACTGCATTGTCCATACAATGAATCTCAATTACAGCCGACTGCTACAGGGTGGTGCAAAAACAAGCTAATGGTAATTGTTAGTCAAGAAAGTTGTCACTAAAATTTTGCACATGTCTTCACCAGATGCTGACCAATTTTCAAAATACCTTCACCACAAGACCGAGTAGTAATCTGTAACAAAGTCATCACCAAAGATCCCATCAATACCTTGAATGTATTGCTAGACTACTCTGTGGACTATCTGGCAACCTTCTGATTCATGATGGCCAATGACAATTTTTTTGTGCCATCTCCCATATATTATAACTCGCACATAATAACTCATAAACTAATAATTAATAAGTAAAAAACAAGAAGTTAAGCTGCAGTTTAAAACTAATATTGCTTTGAACATCCAACGAATATAAAAAAATTAAGAGAAATGTGCTCACAACGTTCTTGTCTAACCAGCCTTTTTTTCTGAAGTTACTTACTTATTCCACATTAGGGCATGTACCAAAAACTGAACCTTTGGAACAGGATTTTACAGGCTGGCTGTCCTTACTGTCGCCAGTAGTGAAAGTAGGATTTAACAGGTGGTGGAGCTGTGCTGTATACGGCGAGCACGGAGCGCGAGCCTATAGCGGGGGACTGCAGCAGAGCCCTCAGCGGGGTCTAGTGGCAAAGAGGGATCAGGGGGCGAAGCCTCCCTCAAGCTGGTGACATTTTAATATTTGAGCATCCATTTTGTGTTTTGATTGTAAACTGTGACACTGACATTATTTCATTGTTGCAGACAGAACAAGTATGCCAGTTTGCGTATATTGAAGATTTTATGTATGAAAGTAAGACTAAACAGTAAACACTAATGACTATCTCAAACGTGATGTCACTTTTACACCAGCAGTACACTGATAGCAATTAAGTAAGTAACGACTTTAAACAAATGGAACACCACGCAATAAGCAAATTGATATGATCATAGATGGCAATGAAAATGATTTTGAAGCAATGAAATCATATCAAAGTGGACGAACTATAAACCTGAAAAATAGGTGCTGGAGCCAAACAACACTTAATTCAGAGGTGGAGAGCTGAGCTCCCGCCTTACTGTCACCTATCATCAAACAAACCTTGTCATAGCAGTGAATGGAAAGATGATAAAAATAAACAAAAAGACACAAATGCAAACCTCCATGTGCTCAGAGGCATCACATGACTTGCTTGATTCTAAGCGCCGCGACATTTGTAGTTCTTCCAAACAGTGCAACAGTTCACAAGTTTGTTGAGTATTGAATATGGTCTGAAATAAGCAATGTCACATAAATCAACAGCATAGATAACTAATCATTTACTACTGTCTGTATAAAACAAAAAAGCAAAAACTTTGCAGTTTAAGAATCGCCTCAGAAGCCAAATCTGAAACTGCTAAAATCATTTAGTGACTTGCAAGTAATATCATTATGAATACAGTACATATAATAGCCACCATAGTACACTCTTAAACAAACAGGGTAATAACATGGACACCCTCAAAGGTAACAGTCATCTGGAGCTTATTGAAATTTAACCTCACGTTTGATGCAAGCTAATGAAGTTGTCTTCATTTTGTGCATGTATGAAGAAATTGAAGCACTGCAAAACAAAATGTGTAGCATTGTGCGGGCTAGCATATTAAATGTATTTGGCATCACCCGTGTTAGAACCCTGCCTATTTATAGAGGCAAAGTTCTAACGTGGATGCTCTCTTTGGTGTACTTCCAACAACAAAGAGAAGGCCACAAAACAATGCAAAGTGTCACAACAATTATTCACAAAAGTGAACCAAACCGTTTCTGCCTCAAGCAATGGAATGGCATCGAGCAACAGCATTGACCAAAACCTGCACCACAAACAGGCAAAGAAAATCTTAGTACGATAACAAAGAAAACTCACAACACAAATATACAACCATTTTAAGTTAAGAAATGGAGCATTCTGTCGGAGCAAAGTTTAACTGCATGCATTCCCGTGCTGATGGCAACTTGCATATTTTGGATTAGGGAAAAGTTCTCTTCAGTGGTGCTATCTACCCTGTCTCCGTATCATTCAAACAAAAGTTGTAATCAAACAAAAATGTAAACAAAAATAGCAAGAATATGCCATATGTCAATATAAAATAACGGATCACAGGCATGGGAAGGGCCAGGAAGCAGTCTGTAGGATGTGCAGGAAGTTAATTAGTTGGAGTTTAATGTCCCCTTTCAGCACAAATATGGCAATATCACAGGCAAGGATGTGCAGGAGCAACTAACACAAATTGTTAGGCTGTAGACGACGACCAAGGCGCATTGTGACTGATGTGTTTGTGCGCCTTAGAAGCTCACTTACTGACTTACCTAAATTTAAAATATGGGAAGAATAGCTTATGTTACAACATGTCAACTAGCAACAATTACCCCTCAGCACAGAGGCCACATCAGGGACAAGGCCCCAGGTGGAGATCCAGTTCTGCCAGTTCGGCCAATAATACAGTAACCTCCTGACTGCGTTGCCTTTTTGTTGAAACTCCAAAATGCTTAAGCTGAATTGAAAAAATGTACCAAAAGTGACATAAGTGCTTCTGAACACATATTCACTTACAGCTAGATGCAAGGTGAAACAAAATAACAGCACCAAACACTGCCAGTTGGTTGACTAGGGATTAACGTCCCCTTCAGCACAAAAAAGGCCACATCACTAACAAGGTCTTGGGTGGAGATTTAGTTTTGCAAGGTTAAGGATGGCCAATGATACAACTGTGCAATTGCTGTTTATCAGTTCCTATAACATATCAGTGCCTAATGACTCTCATTGCATAATATCTTTTGTGTTGGCTTCTGACTTTAGAATGCTTCTCTTAGGTAAAACCCAAAAGAAGCACCCAGGGGACCTCCCACACATGGTACCAGACCTGCCCCTCCAACCTCCCAATGCCAGTTGCTCCTTCCTCTAACTTTACTAAACACTGACCAATTTTAATAGCGGTTTCACCGTCTGACTCTGCTGTAATTTGCACTCTACCTCGAGTTGATTCAAGGTGTGCAAATTAAAAAATTCGTAAAACCAGGCGTGGTGAAAACATGGTGATAATTGTGTTTCACGAAGCAAGTCACCTTTTAGGTGCAACTCGTGCAGTGAGAAGAGACAGCAGCAGAGCTCCGGCCTCAGCAAACTGCCTGTTGTTGTACAGTTTGTGAAACTCGCGGTATTTGCCTACAACATTAATCACGCATTTCAACAAAGACACATTTTGTTGACATATGATCAACTGCAATGTGTCTGGTAATTGATTTCAATGCAGTTATATGACATTCATCATAACTGAATGATCTGTAGTGGATGAAGGTCAAGGTCATGTCAGTAAAATGATGGCTGATTGGTTACGCAGGGCTTAACGGGGCTTTCAACACAATGTAGGTCATATAGTGCCCTTACAATAATGAAAAATTGCCAAAAAATATACTTCAACGAATGTAAAATTTTGAACAGGTTATTTCTACAAAACAAATGTAGCATCAAGGACATCTATTAATTGTGTATTTAAATCGTACATGCGGTAAAATTTTCAAAATTCTGTTTCAAAAGTTTCCATCATGACACCGATTTCGTGAAATTTGGCTAACGGAAAATCAATGAAATCGTGCGTTGGTTACCTCACAAAAAATTTCGCCTGGCTCTCTAGCTGTCACTACTGCACAGATCGCTCCACAAATCTGCCAGGGCCAGGCCCTGACAATGTACTCAGAGTGCTCCAGATTTCATCCAAATTGGTTCACTTTTGGCTGAGTTATAGCCAAATGTGCAAACACCGCCAAAACACACAGTAAAGTGAATCCAATATTTGGCTGCAGCCTAGCTTCGAGCTGAATAATGAAATCTATAATATTTTAGTTGGAAGAAAGGTTGAAGATATCTTTAACATTATCATGATAAATATTTTCTGTGAATCATTACAATGATGCATGTCAAGACACAACAAGCAGCCAATGTTCAGTCAAAAACAACGAATCAGAAAGTTTGATTACAATTAAATAAATTTAAGCAGCAGTCTAAAATTACTGTTTTATAAAGACATCAAACATTATTTTCCAGCTGAAATTAAAACAAGATATTGAACCAGTCAATGACACAGAATAAAACAAACCAAGGAATGTAAGCTCTGAAGTCATTAGCATTGTTGAGCCGAGGTTGTCAATTAGATCAAGGTTCAGAAACCTGCCACTGCTTGAGTACTCCATCAAATACCTAAATAAACATTACTGCATTTTGTTTACACTGTGACTGAAAACAAATCATCTATGCAATCTCCAATATCTTCCACAGTGATAGGTCTATTTTATTAAAAAAAATCTTGCATATCATATCCCATTTTTGTTAAAAAAAGCAGCAAATACCCAATTATCTAAATAGTCCTGCTACTTTCTTAATACAGTGCAAAAACAACAAGAGTCACACTATTCAAGCTATTATATATGTTAAAAGGAATGTATTCACTGATCATCAAGACTGCCTGAACACCTATATGCGTCATTGCCAACCAATGGTATCACAGTAAAGGTATTCGTAGCTGTATAGGCTCACTTGCAGAACTCAGCTGACAGGAGACATCAAATCACACATAACCAACCTTTCAGCGACATGTGAAACGAACCCAGCATCCTGCAAAACCATCATTTCTCTGTTTCATCTCCAATAAATATAAATCGCAGGAAAGCCATGCAAACCATGCTAGTATTGCACAATTTAACAAACTTCCTTTAAACATTTTGTTGGTAGGGTAATAGGAAAGACATTTACAGGCAGGTTGTAACAAAGCTACTCAAATTAATTATGTCAAAAGTTTTCTGCTGAGTAATTGAGTAATGACTGTATAAAAAGTTTACTGTTGGATCTCAAGGTGAACAAATTTAGAAAACTGGTGGGTGTTTGGTGAATTTATGAGCAACAGTTTCAATGTGACTCACAGTAACCATCGGCCTGTATGTTTTGCATCAACCTGTACCATATAACACCATATAATATGTATAGGATAAGTATTATATTTGTTTTTGAACATATCTTCACAACTACTGCTCAATTACTTGTATTTCTCAGTGGCCAGACACAAATATGCTTTACAATTTGAAACAAAGTGTTGTATGCTATTCACAGTATACAGAACTTTTTCTGTGCTCTAGGTGTCCGCCTCGTGCAGAAATACGTTTAGGTCACTGTTTTATTGCACTGTTAAGCAGCTGCTGATCCATCTTATCACATTCGTCAAAGATGCATTGCTTACTTATCGTCTTTAGAAAAACAGTGATTTACAATCATGTCATAATTATGCCACTATACACAAAATATTTAAGTGATTGAATCACAATCAGCTCAACATTAGTTGATCTATTCACTTATGGACATTCATTGAAAGTTTCACAAAATTTGTCCAAAACCATAAAAGATAAATGGAAAAACAAATGCACTGCTTTTTTTCCAAACAATGTGTACAACGTAAAAATACATCTTTTAGGGCCGGTTATTCCACTGCAACTTAAGTCTCCCATTGGCATTAATGAGAGATTAGCTCCCATTAACATTAATGGGAGATTAATTTGTGGCGGAAAGACCGGCCTTTAATGTCCTGCATTCAATGGTGTGTAAGGTGAGAATTTCTCTGAAGTACTGGAGCAACTGTGTCTGACATGATCGATGACTTGTACATTTGCACAAGTAGAAGAGAGCATCAAACGAGCGTTGTCCAGGTAGGAGTCCATCACTTTCATTGCTGAGCCATAGTTTACTAATGTGGAGTGACTGACATAAGAAACAATCTGTACTCTAGGTGACACTGCAATACTTTCTGACAGCATCGACAGGTGAACACTCAATAAAAATTGCAATATTACAATAGCGATGCACTGACACACCTTTGAGCCAATGCCCCAGTGCAGCGCTGATCCAAGACGGCCAGTATGCAGTGCTCGTACTGCCATTGTCTTACATATACCTCTTGCTTTTAACACACACAACACACAAACAAACGGTGTACTAGACAATAACTCAATAACAATATCACTCAACACAAATACACTAAAGGTACACAGGAGTGTATGTGGAGTACCCGGTACTCAATCCCTTTCTTAGGCCAGTGCTTGTAGATGGATATACTACACAGTCTGTGATGCATGGCCGTGTGTCGGCAAACCTATGGTTATCTCAAACATTCCTGGCTAACAGCACAACCACTGTTCATTGGAGAGTACTCATGTCTCATCCAGCTAAGGATAGGAGGCCAAGTTGGCCTGGGTGTTTGACAATATATCCATGAACAGTCAACCACCTCAGTAGTAACCAGGCTCAAGATAGAGTAACTTTGTTGACATGGATAATGGCATCATCACTAGGCCAAATCGTCACTGAACACATAATCAGAGTCTAATAAACTGACAACAAACTCCATAGCACCAGGCAGTGTTATTAGCCGACAGCAGTGCTACGTCACAGCATGCGGTACTTACACTGACTGTGAAGTCCGTTCTTCTCACACACTTGAAGCAACTTGTGAGCTTTCTGCTCCGTCTCCACTGGCAGCCGCTCTATGTACTCCGCCAAAAAATGTCTGCATTTGCAATTCACACACACATATGACCATATAATGGCCAATCTCTTGACTTAGGCCAGCCAGTGTCCCATAAAGGGCGGTGTTGACTACCAAGAATTGTGACTCTGGAGGCTCAACAAATAGTGTTAAGCCACATCAGTCAAGGAAATACTTACAGTGCTTTAACACTGCTGACTTGACATAAAGATCTGCATTTGACTTCTAAAAAATCCTTCTTCACTAACATCCACAGGCAAAGTTCAGAGCATTGGGCCATGGTGTCATGACCCCTGTAAAGTTCTGCAAAAAATATTCAGTTCTGATGTTGACAAATTCCTATCTTGTGTCTGTGCTTCTTCGGACCCTGTGGCCTCTATAAATAACAAAGATGATGATGATAATTATTATTATTATTAAGCCACACTGAATGCAAGCAGTGGATAGATGTGACTATTGCTACAGATGTCGCACGTAGCATGGTCTGCGTGTTAGGCACACGATGAGCTGTACAAGAACGGCTCAACCGATCATGAGCATGTTTAGGGGCTTGACTCATGTGGGTCCAAGGAACCACGTATTAGACTTGGCCCATATCCACCAGGGAAGGGGCACATTTGAGCGAGACATGTTCGCCCCATCCTAACGCATGTATGCATAAGTGAAATGTGCACTGTTTGCCTGCAGCCACATGCAGCGGTCGAATGCATTCGCCACCGCCAAAGGTGACAAGACGGCAATGACGATGCGGCCCCATTCCAAATTACCCTGGACACTTGTTGTTGTTATTATTATAATTATTACTATTCAAAAGTCACGTTCAACACACAGAAATGAGTGGAGTATTATATATCACACATATTTTAGTAAGGTTGCTCGATCGGTGACAACAATATAAAACTGGCTGTAAAAGTCAAAAGTAGTAGCGTAGTTACATAACGTATTGACAATACAGATCAAGCATACAATGACAGAAATCACTGTAGAAATACCTTAAATGCTGCTCACACACAAAATATGCTCAAAAACATAATGTCTATTACTTACTTGCCAAAGACAGGGCAGTGTTCAAGGTACACGAAACCAACTTGCCATAAGCTGCAAAGCAAGTGCCAAGTAAAGCACAGGTTACGTGAGATCAGGTATTAATTTAGAATGCAAACAGGTGAAAGTGGAAATACACAGCACAATGCCATTAAACAACCAGAAACAATTAGCAAAGGTATATTTCTATATGGTTATAATAAAACAACAAAGAAAGTAACTTACAGCTCACATAAATCTTTTCACGTAATAAGTGTTATTCTGCCTTACAATATGACAGTGCAATACAGTTTAGCTTACAATTTCACACCACATATCCATCTATTCACCCATATGTACTGACATTATTTTCCATTATCGCTGGCCATTTTCCGGTGCCTTTCATCGCACAGCTCGTTACACAAAACTGCCAAACAGTTTCCACTGATTGGTATGGAAGTGTAACTAAAAATAGACATGTATTCAGAAAGCGGGCAAACCTGTTAAACCACATTCCAAATTATTTTGTATCCTGGCCACCACAGCCACACAAAAAAGTCATCTGCAACTCTACTCATTTAAAACCAACAGAGATCTCCATGTACCTATGATGTGAGATGAGGCTGCTGGCATATTCCAGTATAAGGAACTCCCGTAGTGTGCCTCCAAAGCTACAAACACCATCGCCAACAACAGTTCAAATTACAGAACTTACACGTACTGACATGTTCATACGCACGATCACACTTCTTTATGTCAGTTCTCAGACACAGCATCTAACCAATTACTAGCACAGCAGAAATAGCTCTCAGCTTGCTGCTTATGAACATTTTGTAAATTATCTGATCATGTGACTGATCACGAACACACGCTGTACCACAGAAAGTCTGTGTACATGTCTACTGGTACTATTGCCAACAAAATTAGCTGAACCGCTCCTCAATTTTAACAGTAAACAAGCATATAAAATAAAAAATAAGAATATGAAAAACAGCATGCAAAATACATGAACGTACTTATGAATATGTGGTTCTAAGCTGCCCTGATGGTGCAGAAGATCAGTCATGTGTGACACAAGCCACCAGTTTCTGAACTCAGAACTACATAAAGTACAACAACGTAAACAAATGCAGGCTACGAACATGTGACACGTCTCAGCGGTTGCAGACAAACCACGTGACATTCTGTGCCAAGACCAACGTGTTGTGAACTATTGTGGACACTCAATGTGATAAACTTGCAAGGGTTGATGTGCTATGGTGACAAAACAGAAGAAATCGGCTAAGTACAGTGAGTTTTGGACAAGATTCCAGAGTGAAGAACCCTCATTTTTTGGAGGTACGTGAATTCCTTAAAGCACAATAGAAGATAAGCCAACAGAAGCTGCTGTGCCAAAAACTCAGCTTGATCCATTCAGCTATTCTGACAGAACAGAAGCTTCTGACAGACATACAGACACCGGCTACAGTACATATACCACATTATGCATATGAGTCACATCACATGGTATACTATGACATCACATACATAAACACTGGTTTAATGACCCTCATGATAATCTGCTGTATTTGGCTTATGAGTAATTGATAGATATATTTTATAATACAGTGACAATCACTACAATAAACCTATCTATAACACAAGAATCTATCTACAACACATTTCAGCTGTAATACTGTCGTATATTTGTTTCTAAACATACCTTCACAAACATTGGCTCGATTTTGTATATTTTTCAGTGTACAGTTATGGAATAATTAACCTACAAGTCTGTCTCAGAATCCAGGTTTTGCTTCTCAACCACAGTCCAAATAGACTTGGTCCGATAATCGACATATTAACCATGACAATTACACAGTGGAGGAAATCGAACACGGAGAAACTGATCTCAGATCAGGCACAATGATGACCGCACTGATGATCCTAAGTAAGATAATCCAACCAGATTCAACTGCATTGTCCACATTTCCACATACTATTGGATTTGTCTTGCACCATTAACTCCTCTAACATCTGCACACCAGTACGTAAAGAACTACTCTACAGCTGCAATGAACTGCTGGTCCTACCTGCATTGACGTATGACCTGGTGTATGTCCATTTCTATGGCAGATAGCAGTATACTGTCCCACGGCATGATGTGTGACATGCCACCAAATACATCAATGCATGCCTTACAATCACAACATACACATAAGTTTACAGTCACGTATGGGAACAACACTTCAGATCCTTTGAACTGGTAAATTTTATGTTATATCACCACCACACTATACTTCATATTAAAAATTCATTTACAGGTCCACCCTTGTTATTCTGCCACCCATTAATGCACCAAATTCGCTAATCCGCCAAAACTGCACAAAATGAATTCATTCCTATGTTAAAACCACTCATTAATCCACCAATTCGCCAACCGCCAAAACGTTTTCAATAGCAACCTATTGATTTACCACTCATTAATCCGCCAAACTACACTACAGCCGTAATTATTTACTGCTAAACTTCTGTTAAAACCCGCTTTCATTAAGAGATTTCACGGTGGTTTTTTGTGCGTTGTTATCGTGCACCTTGACAATGGACGTTCAGAAACTTCTGAAAGGGCCATGAAAAATTTGTCAGAGCAAGAAAACTGGCTACTTTAATGCTCAGTAAACTAACAAAACTGATAAATAAATTTTATTCAAACTGGACATGCACTGATTTGTTTGCAAGATCATTCAGTACAGTTTCACAACAGTAATATGATGTTGTGTGGTGCATATAGGCTTACTCTGTACAGACACAAACACAATACACAACCTGCCCCACAAAAGGCCTGTTTTCGTTAATCAGCCAAATTTTCAAAAACGATTTATGGCAGGTTAACGAGGGTGGACCTGTAGTTTATAGTGCGTTGATGTTGCCTCACATAATGCGGATCCAGTCTGTAAAAATGTACTAAAAAATCTCATAGTTTTCCTCCAAGGTAATTTGTTGTGAAGTGACAGCCATTCAAACCCAAAACTATGACTAACTTTAGTCTTCTTTAACTGGCCATCTCGTCTGACGTCATTCCAGACTGGCCGGATCCCCCCGAAACAGCCGCCTGAGTAGGTTTTTACACGTCTGTTACCCAACCAGTAGTGTCACAGCACTGAAAGTATCCTAAACTGAGACAAAATTTTACTGCGTGAAGCTATGCTATGGCTATATATGCAGTGGCCCTATGTCAGTCCGTCTGTGTGTCCGTATGTCTGTCACAAATCAATGTTCTATCACGATGGCAAAAAGTGGGATCAAGCAAACAATGCATTATGATAGCCTGGGACCCTAGTTTCCTGACGCCAAAGATCTTGACGAAATTCCAATGAGATCACCCCCAATGAGGGTGCAAAATGCAGGTGCGGTAGGTTAAAATTGGCAACTTTCGATCAATATCTCGCTATACCTCAGGAACAGTGCAAAACCCAGAAACAGTTATCACGGAAGGCTAATAGGAAGTCGTTATGCGCTTTATGAATGGTTCTATTTCCATTGACCTTGAGTAACTCCTAACTACCCAAAACCACCCCGTTTTCTACATTTTATATCATTGTTACTACAGACCACTGAAGAAAATATGGCCTACTGAATATCGGCAAGTGTCATGACCTTGAATGATCTTCAAGGTCAATTACCTATTGCAAGCCTTTTCTAATGCAAATTTTTGTACACTAGTACAAGCTGACAAGATTTCAACCGACATAGCACGTTGTTCCCTCTGCAATAGCCGAGCTTGTAAAAATAAGCAAGTTGAACAAACAGCAAGAGTATGACTTTGCGCTTATGTGGACATAATAACTTACGGAGGTCAAACTTGAACGTTGCACCTATTATTGTACATCAGTTGTGACATATAAATGCAGCCAGGACAGTAATCTATGTGGCATCTGTACTTACATGTGCATGATACTGAAGATCGGTTGCCTGAACACTTGGGTTGGTGTACAACAGGACTGATATCAACATGCAGTACCATGTGCCGAGAATGTGGCGCACCTCGGCGAACACTGCCTCATCACCGGCTGATATCTGCACATTCAGAAATAATATAGAATCAGAAAAAAATTAATTCATTTATACTTAACACCTTTCTAACTTACACAGTCATAATATCATCACATTTTACACACAAAATTAAGAACTGGAAATAAGAATACTTCTATTTTACATTATATGATGTTTCGTAAGTGGTCTGAGAAGCATGGTTCTGAAAGTTTGCCATTGACAAATAAGCTCGTTTTTCAATGCAATGCAGATCAACCTACAATAAAACCGATTGTTTCTTGCTGCAAGGCCTACCATATATACATGCTGACTAATGCCCAATTCCATATGTATATTTGTCTTTAACTCAATGCAAATCCTGTATCGGTTAAAAAAGACAAATACTGATGAAGCTTTTCCATGCACTTTTAATCTGTGACATCATGCACCATCGCATCCTCTAACTGCTTCCAACACATCACGCACATAGTAGAAATTATCCACCCTTTCTAACAATACTCCACTGCCAATATCCTGTTCAGCATTGTTAACGTTACCTACGGCCGATGTACCAGGTGGTTGGTATCTTAGAAAACTTTACGAAACTTCATCCACTATTTGACACATCATGTGGACAGACATGCAAAAAATGACGATGCAAAACATGACCTCTGGGAACAATTTGCATGTGAAAATTACTCGTAATGATTACACGACAACAGACCCTGCAGAGCGTCAGCAGGTTGCTGTCAGTGACAAATGTGCAGTCGTCGAGATGGCGCTGACAGTCGTTGTGCCACGTGCTCCAGCGTACATCAAACTCGGACAGTGACTGTCCCGCAAACAACTACACGCACATCAACAACTGCACTCATTACAATAACATAACTACGTCAGCAGCAGCAGCAGCAGCAGTACTACTAGTCCTGCTACTACTTTCAGCTTTCTTAACAAGCCTTCCATCCCTAGTAACTGCAGGTTGTGTCAGGTACCAACAAGGTTTAATATTCTATAGATAGCATGACCCGTTTAGGCTGTCGCCAATCGCCAACAAACCACACCCATTACTCCATCTCATTCTGCAGTCCCATTGGCCACAGTCGCAGATATATATAGTATACTACTCCACATGTAAATCAACGTAGATGTAAACGCAAAACATGCCGATTTATTCCGCAATAAATTGTGCGAACAGACAAGTCTAAGGTTGCAGAAAGACGCTTCACCTGTAAGTACATTGCTTTTATTGTGTCGTGAATTGTCTACGGTGGTTCAATATGCTGCTGACAGACAAATATTGTACGTTTTCTGTGCGTATCATTTGTTCGTCGAGGAATGCAATCATGGCCGACAACGAGGTTTAATATTCTATAAACTGGCGACAATTCAGGCTACAGCCCACGCCAAGCTCGCCCCATAGATTATACATCTCGATGTCGGGTACCCATAAAGAGAACCTCTGGGATAATTAAAGGATATTTATTGTTTACAAAATTAATGCCCTTCATTTTGCCCAACCAACAGTGCCAAAGAAAGCTCAAAGTACTGATGACACCAGGAAAAAATCACCCGCTGCACTTCTTCCTTTCTTTATCTACAACCGGACTCTTGAAGCAAAGGATACCACACCATCTATGTCAGTTAGTATTTTTCTTATCACTTAAAATGGTTAAGATTATTATTCAATTTTGTGAAATTTACATTGTCCATCAAAACGTTGTTGTACTGACATGTTAACTGAGCTACAAGAATAACACAATAATTCACCACGACTACAGACGCCAGTCTCACGCAGACTGCATGTGTACGATATAGTTTAAAAAATTAATAAAATGTAAAAGCAAAATACATCAGAATTTACCGAATACACAGGCATTGTGCCAAGCATTCGATCCATCGTTCTGTATAAAGTTGATGATGTTTGTGAATGCAAGGACAGCATTTGTCGTGCATTATCCAATCGGCCTTGCAAGACATAGTTGTATATCTACAAACACCACACAAACAAAACAAAGATTTACAGAAGCACTGGACTGGCTTAAGAGCATTCTAATAATAATAATAATAATAATAGCTGACATTGGCAATCATATGAAAGAGCAAATAAATGGCAGAAAATGAATCACAGCTACGGTAAAACCCTATGTTTTTGTATGTACCTACTGTGAATCTTGAATAAAACGGCAAAACTGCTAAAAGTACCCAACTGGCAATCATGTGAGACAACCAAAACCAAATGTATTCAACACATGCAAGTGTGTACTGTGTTTAATGCAAACATTAATTAAGCTCCAATAGAAAATGTAGCAAAATGTCTTTTACAGTACACTGTTCTAAGTCTCGATTGTCTCTGTTCTGAAAAACAATGCCAAAATACAAGTTGGTCCAACTATGACACATATTCTCAGAATTAGATACATTTTAACCACTTCAATTATCAACCGTTTAGACACAAATGATACAAGTTTCAACAAATTTCACAGCATAGTTTCTGAGACACAAACTGTTAAAAACTGCCACCAGAAAACTCGAATGTCCTGTATGGAAGTCACATTCACAATATGACTTGGTTCTGTCACAGATATTGTGCTTAAGAAGCTAACATTTGCAGCTATGTAGGTTTATAAGCAAGTAGTTAAAATGAGCCACTGTCAAACTGCTCAACTGATGCCCTAGTCACAGACGCCTCTATTCAATAAACTGGTGCTCACGGTGGTCTATGCATTGATGGAGATTAATGCTATAATAATTTAAGATAGAGATCAAAATCGATTTTTTTTTCTAGAAATCAAATCGGAATTGATTTTTCATAACCAAACCTACGATTTTCTTCACAGACCGACGATAATGATGCCACGTCCGTCTGCAAGCTGACAGCAAATGGACTGATATGCGGTCTCCGATCATTAGCGTTGCTTTGTGTGATCCCCTGCGGGTGGTGGCATTGTATGCATATGTGCATTTCAGGCGGCGATTGAATGGATGGTAATTAGCTAACGAATCGGCACACTTGTTGTTCTCTATCTCATACCAGTAGCAGTGAGTACCAGCCAGAGAATTCTGCAAGGTACATTGTAAGCCTTCACGCTGTTGACGTTGTTTGCTTCGATGTTCACCCACCCTCACTGAGGCGGCCATGCCCACAGCCATCACCCCTCCACCCCCGGGGGCATGAATTGTCTCTTAGATACATCATAGGCACGGTACGGAAAACAAGTTACTGCCTGCCACTGACATGGCGCCGTAAACAGCGACGGTGCATGTAACGAACGACCCTGGATGTTGAGGCAGATGGACAGAAAACTGGGCATAGTCAAAGCAGTCGATCGTTCATTAAAAAACCAGAATTGTCACAGCACTAATGGAGACACAATGTTATAGTTCATAAAATGCTTAGTAGTCAACTGTGGGGGTAATTGTTAACATTGCATAATATTTCAAGATAAAAGCTCCATTCTTTTGCAGGATCATATTATCCTGCTTGAACGCAAAGAATTTTCCAGCTACTGATTAGATGGCTGTTGGATCAAGAGATGTATACTGGATAGCTTTCCCTTGTTAGCATCAGTTCCATTCAGTGATTTCACACTGCTTCATTTTCTGTCAACACTCTGTTCCAAGGTCCTCTTATGGTGGATCCGACCTTAACTCTGCAAAAGGACCTTAGCTGAATAAAAACTTCACATGACCTGATGACTTGCACAATGTGTGGACTAATTATAACATTAAGAACACAACTGCCGGCACCAAATGTGCGACCGATACCAAGCAAATTTTATGGAACAAATCATACTAAATATGAACCATAATTGAACTGAATCATATAACATTTCTACAACTGACAAGTTTTTGGTAACAATTTTTAAAAGATGGTATCTCAGAAACTACACTGTGAATTTCATTGAAATCTGTATTATGTATGTCAAATGACTGTCAATTAATATGGTTAATAGAAAACATAATTCTGACAAAACAAATCAAAGTTGCATCGCTTCATGTCTATTTTTTTGGACTGCACTGCATCTGTGCACACATTATTCTGCCATTACTCCATCAATCGGAATATAGACTGTACATCCACACACTATATCCACACCATGATTCTGAAAGCACAATGATAACTTGTCACAAACGAATGCTACTCACAGCATCCCAGTAATGTGGATGCATTTCTGGAGAATCCGACTTCATGGCAGCATACGCCTTTTTGTCGTACTCGACAAATCGCAGTTGCCACCAGTCCAGAAGATGCTTCAGAACTACGCCACCTAATGACCACAAACCACACCGCATAACACTAGAACATTTTTATGTTGCCACTTATATCGCGCATACAAAAGCAACAGAACAAAAACAAGTTTTACAACATTTTGCCAGGATAATCCAGGCCAACTGATAGCAAATCCATCAAAAAATCAACTATTCACTATCATCATTTACTAACTTTCCCAGTTACTACAAATCATCTTCCTCAGACTCCTCAATTCTTCATTAACTACCTCTTTTCGTACTATCTCTTAGGTTAACCCTTTGCTAATGGACCTGTGGCACCAATAGGTTCTGAAAATCAGGAGTCATACTGATCCATCACTTTGAAAGGTCTACCTCAGAGTAAAGTATACGTCGATTTGTATAACGCATTTTTATGCAAAGCGCCTCAAATGCGCTCAGACATGGATCACACAGTTTTACCTGCAAATTACACCATGCTGCCTTTACTCCCCAGCTGCAGAACATCACCGCCCTTTGGCTGGTACTCATTTTACCGTCCCACGGAAGGCAGAAGGCTGAGTCGACCTGGGTGGTTGGTTACATACCGAAATAAAGTGCCGCCTCCGGGAGTCGAACCCGGACGCGGTCACCCATCACAGTACTAACCAGGCTCAGCGTAGGTTAACTTCGTTGATCTACACCAACGACGCTACCACTACGCCACGCCGCCAGAGAGTTGTGGGAAAGAAGAGTATTCTACCTCAGAGAGTATGCTACTAGAATCCAATACCATACTCTGTAGACTGTAATGGATCCTGTATGGACTGTGAATGTGCACACTGCCACCATGAACTGTAGTGAAATGGTTAAATAACCTACACTTCACAATCCAATCACTCATCTTCACCTAATAATTTTCATCTTTTCTAAAGAACAGTCCACACTGTCTCAACCTATTGCAGAGAGATTACTGACTAATAAAAGGCAAAAGTCAAATGATGCCACACTCATATAGAAGTGTCTTTACTGAGACCACTCAGCCCACAGCTTGATAAACCGCACAGTCTGTGAGACATGGCCATTGCAATGCCAGACCTATGGTTAGTTTCACCTTTGCAAAGCACTGCCCCACTGTTCTTTGGACGGTAAATTCACACATCTGGCATACACACATACAGGGTGGGCTAAAAAGTGAAGCTCGTCTTTTTCATGCTTACGGTGTTAATAACACTAAATATGCAGGAAAAGCAGTGGTCTGAGTGGTAAGTAAGTAAGTAAGAGTTTAATACATATGACAATCACACGTGTACAATGCAATACAAATGAAGATAATACAAGTGAAAACACGTAAAGTCACACATAATTAAAAAGCTAACTAATAACGAACAATATAGTTTCATTTGTGAAATTCGCACTTGATAATTGGCAATTCAAAGTCATGACCGAAGGACTCGATCGAGACTCAATTTTGACTGAGTACCGACCATATTGGTGCGCTCGAAAATTCATGGCCTCACTAGCGATGGGCTATAGCAGCCGTCTCCAGATACACTGACAACTGATTTTATTAAAACACACTTGCAATTGCAGCCTTGAAGGGCTGAATTGCTATATAATACAATTAAGTAGTATAATACATATTAGTAGTTAAAAGGGAAGAAAACAACTAGTTCTAGATTGCTATTCCGGCATACATCTACACCAGCGTTGATGATGTGCATAGGCCTACGCCATCAACGGCATGATGTCGATGGCGTCAGTGAGAACGCTACTTTAGTTTTGGGCGAATGGTGTTAATGACAAACAACAATAAGCAAACATTATCCAGGGCCATGCAAGCTGGTTATTCAGCTGTCGCTCCCAGTGGAGCATAGGCCACAGACCACTCGTCTCCATCCAGCTCTATCTTGTGCTGCCGTCTCCATCTTCCTCCAGCTAAACCTGAAGCCCGCTGTCCACATCTCCCTCTCCAGATCTC
>Ga0209780_1000699_pt1 | contig 19226 bp, 10 predicted proteins | sample WorMetexBAHAMAS2_FD_187384 | JGI IMG/M metagenome (GOLD analysis project Ga0209780, IMG submission 187384) | Marine gutless worms symbiont microbial communities from Max Planck institute for Marine Microbiology, Germany - Inanidrilus exumae... | ecosystem: Host-associated > Annelida > Digestive...
AATTAGGACAATATGAAATATAATAAGCACATATCAATATATTTCAATGCGTGTCTTGTTGTGTGTGGAAATTATGACGGTATCATTTATTAGCACACGGGTTCCAACCCACAGGTGCCGCGGATTTTTTACTTTACATTTCGAAGGCTATATCTCGCAAGCGATGCAAGATAGCAGGTAAGTTAATATTAATCACTGATAGGAAGTCGTATATGAGCTTTTGATTGGTACCAAAATCGGTAACCTTGAACGGCGAAATGGCTTTATTTTGCGTTATTATACCGAATTTGGTAGTTTCCGGGGCGCATTGCGTAAAAGTGGTTGACAAAGCCATAACTATGGACAATTTACGATTACAATTTACGATTATTGTCTAGTAGTAAACATCTGCAGAGGGATCGCGCGACGCCGACGGTATAAATTTCTACCAGATTCATACATTCAAGACTTAATGCGCAATACTTGTCTGGCTATCGTCTTGATATATAAGCTTTCGATTGGTGCAAAAATCGGTGACCATGAATGACCTTGAACGGCAAAATGGCCCTTATTTTGCGTTATTTTGCCGAATTTGGTAGTTTATGGTGCACGTTGCTTAAAAGTGGTTAACAAAGTCATAACTATGGACAATTTACGATTACTATGTCTAGTAAAAAAACGTCTGCAGAGGGACCGCGCGACGCCCACGGTATAAATATTCTATAACTGCAAGGTGCAAGTTCTGTAGCAGATTCATACATCAAGACTTAATGCGCAGTAATTGCTAACTATCGTCTAATTTGTTAAACGAAATAGGTTCTTTTTTCGGTGTTTTGAAGTACGTGTGCGATATCGTCGTAAAAAGTTCACGTTCGCTATCTCATGTCCTGATGAGTTCTTGTATTGTACAATTGCGGTCTGAAAATTGTTATTAAACGAATATGTTATACCAGAATGAAAATGAGAATGAAGTAAAAATAAGGGTTGATTTGATACAGCGCGCACACTTCCTGTTCACCTTTCACAGAATTTGTGAAAAGTGTACTTTTTGACCGTGCTTTTGGGAAAGCTTACACCGTTCTCCCATACCCTATAGCTGGTGGGGATTGGAGCTAACTGTCCCCCTGCCCAAGAACCCCAGCCCCGCCTCAGCCCTTCGGGCATCGAACTTTGGTCCTTCAGGCCTCGCTGCTCTGTGCCTCCTCACTTTTGACTACCTTCTGCGTAGTGAACAATTGCAAAAGATCAGCGTCTAATTGCAGGCTAAGAACACACAAGCCAAAAAGGCAGATTATCACGCCAGTGAAGGATAATCATCGTGCAAAACATCGACTTGATCTGTCCAGTCGGTTTGTCATAACATAAAACTGAAACTAATGCCGTTTACTAGCTGGCAAACTATATGACTGTCACTATGATGATCGTCACAAAACAGCGAACCACTTCCACGCTACGGTGCGCCTCTCTGCAGGCTTAAATGACGCGCCGTGCGCAAAGTGCATTTAGGCCTAAAGTCCTGCAGTGCTGGCAACGTTTGTGGCAAGCTAATTAATTTTGATGATCCACAATCATGACTCTTTTTTACATGGGTCCGCTGGCGGCTAAACCGGAAACTGAAATGGGCCTTAGACAATTTTTTCGGCCTACGGCTGGCGGCGTTGACTGCGGCTTCCTGATATAGGCTTACCAGTGAACTCAGTATCATCAACAGCGATGTCACCCGTATCAGTAAATCACGTAATGTATACGACTTCCTGTTAGAGGTTTGTTGTAACTATATCTCTATCGTGTACCATTTCTGAGTAGAACGGATGATTTTTATCCGCGCGACGCTTTGCTAGCGCGGTATATGCTGTAGCCCTGTGTTCGACCGTCCGTCAGTCCGTCACAAGCCGGTGTTATGCCAAAGTGACTAAACGTATAGGATTACGAAAACAACGCTGCACAATAGCCCGGAAACTCTAGCTTTATGGTGCAAAAGATCTCAACAATATTCCTATGGGAATTTGCGTTTTTCAACAGTCCAGAAGTCTCCGGCTCAGACGCTTTACCGCCAAAAAATTGTGTCCATCCGCCACGGTGGTCCACCGTCCACGTACACAGTCTGTGCGCGACGGAGGAATGCGCGGTGTCATCAACAACGTTCGTTGTCGACGAGATTTGTTTATAACACCCACGGCTCACTTCACGGAGCGATAATTAAACCTTCCACAACGATGCGTGTGCAGTACAAAATTATGCAGGTAGCCGAATAAAAAGTGGCAGTTGCTGTAAGTGCTCCTGAGGCTGACACTCGATCTGTTTGCGTTATTTGTACAACAGTTGACAACATTTCAGTTGCATTGGGTCCATACCGGAACTATTTAGGCAATATGTTTCTCCTAATAATACATTTATAAAGCACTAACACGACAGGCTTGTTATTACGTACCACGCCTACGGTAGTCGTGTCGGTGGTACGATTTTCAGCCGCGTTTATGTGTCTGTTTGTTTGTCTGTTTGTTTGCTTGTCTGCTTTTCCACACGATATCTCAAAAACCGATGCAGCCAGTATCACCAAACTTGGCATACAATATCGACGCTTGCTGCGTATACGTCACCTGCGATGGGTTTTCCCCGAGATCGATGCTGCTGCCGACCGTCGGTTTTTCCGTGCGTGGGATTTTAGTCAGCGGCAATAAAACATTGCCGGCGTGGGTCACGACGCGCTTGTGAGTGCTGGCTTCTTCTATTTCGCAATGGCGTCATATTTCCTACTTGCAATGACGCCTGAGTTCTGACATTGAGTCTGTATGGTTGTTTTGAGCAGAAGGTGCAGTTTTAAGTTGGTTTGTTGGTTGTCACTTGTTCTGGACATTCTAGTATACCGTGTTCGTTTTTATGTGATGTATGGGATACTCCTATTTCTATTTTTACTCGTTGTGATTGTCTGTATTTTATGTGCTGCATTTGTTGCGTAATGAACAATAATAATAGCATGAGTTAACGTGCACGGTCCGAGTTCTCGGACGTAAAAGCGTCTCCAGATTACGGCCGTGAACACGGGCCGTGAACGCGACTGATGCGTGCAGCGAGTACGGAGCTTTACGGATGCTGCTGCTGCTGGTGGTATCACACGGCATGCATGGCATCGCTGAAAATCGTTAGAGACAGACCGATACGCGTGGCCTCTCTATACTGACGCCGTTTACAACCGCGCTCCTGCGGATAACTGCTCGCGGATACGCTAAATAATCAGGTACGATTCTATCCTGTGTTCCAAAAGAAGTCACCACTTGTACTTGCTATAACTTCGACCAAGTAGTACTATTTATATAGAAATACTTGCTTCGACGTACATCAACCGATTTTGTTTTTGAGATCTTAAGTTTAACCGTTTTGATACAATAGGCCTAGGCCTACCGGCTTGTGACGGACAGACGGTCGGTTATAAGGGCGCGGGAAATAATGGGCAGATAGGGCTCTTATCCTGTTAGATAGGTAGGGTCAACCATTCTTTTTTGGCTTACCATTCTCGCCTTATAGTGCCGTAATGAGAAAATATTTTATAGTGACATCCATCCAGCCTACTACTTCTTGTATGCGTGACACGGTGCAGTCATCAGTTTGCAATTCGGCTGGGCCTAGTCGAAACTAATTGTAACTGCCCAATATTACTGTAAATTTTGCTTTATTTACAGTTTTGGACGCCTACAGTTAGGAGCCTCGATCTGCGTCCGGTACGCATGTTAAACCTCAATGTCTGCCAGACTGCCCTACCAGTCAAACAAGAAGCTCAGCTACCGCAGAGGGACCGCGCGACGCGCTATGTTAGTAAATTCGTGCTATGTTTTGCGAGATGTGGGAGTTAGAAAAGTTTCAAACGGCAAAAGTGACATTCAAGGTCATTCAAGAGCATTGGCAATGATGTCATTCGATAGGCCATATAAGATTTCATACTAGACTTCCATTGCAACCATATCTCTATCTTGCACCGTTTCCGAGATATTATCACTTATTTCCCAAGATTTAAAGAGGTCACTTGACCCTGATACATACCTTTCGGCTATACGCTGTCATTTGTGCACTAGTACACCATGTATCAATCAGCTCACGACATTTGAAGTGCCTAGTTTCACCGACTCCAAAGATATGATTGGGAGACAAAATTTAAGATGACTGGTCACGTGACTTTGACCACGCCCATTAGGGGGTAGTCCGTCATTAGTCTGTCATCCCAAGGCTAGCATTTGATATATTCTACTTGCATACAAAATTTGTCGACTCTCGCTTCAGCCATTCCGGATATATAATTGCGGGGTTCGAAATTAAAAATGGGTTATGTGACCCTGATCACGCCCCTTTTATGGGTGTTTTGTCATCCATAGGCTAAGATTTGATACATTCTACCGGTGCGCAGAATTCGACGATTGTAGCTTAAACCGTTCCAGAGATATCATTGGGCCCCCAAAATTTAAAGTGAGTCACGTGACCCTGTCCACGTCCCATTTAAGGGTCATTTGTTATCAGTATGCTGGGACTTGACATAGCCTACCTGTGTAAAAAATTGACCACTATAGCTTCAGCCGTTCCAGAAATATGGTTGGTGCCCACCAACATTTTACGTGACCGGACCACGCCCTTTTCAGGGACGATTTGTCATCTTTGGGCTAGCACTTGCTACGATCAACCTATGTACCAAATTTGAAATCTCTATCTTCACTTACTACAAATATATGAAAGGTAATACAAAATGTCGAAAATGGGGTGATTTGGGGTAGTTTGAGCTCATTCAAGGTCACTGAAAATAGCGCCATTCAATAGAGCGCATAGAGTTTCAGTTAGCCTTTCATAGTAACTATCTCTCTATCTTGCACCGTTTTGAGATATAGCGAGATATTGGTCAAAAATCGCCGATTTGATCCTAACCCACCTCTGTTTGGCGTCCCCTTTGGTGGTGACCCGTTGGAATTTCACCGAGATCTTTGGCGTCAGAAAGTTAGAATCTTTTGCTATCGTATGGCGTTGTTTGCGTGAACGACAGCATATATCGCGCTAGCATAGCGTCACGATGGTAAAAATGACCATTTTGAGAAGTTTGGGCTGTTCGTGTCTACTTCCTATAGAGCACTACTCGGTTTCTTGACGACTGCTGAGCTACTATATTTCTATTATATTGCATTATTCATTGTATTTTTTATTGTATTAGCATTATCCATTGTATTTTTACTTTTATATGTATTTTTATTTGCATTTGATTATCGCGCATGTTTAGGCCTAAGGCTTATAGCTTGTGTATACATTTAGCAATTCAGCTGTTTAGCTGTTCAGCTACAAATATGTTACAGTAAAGTTGAGTTGAGTTGTACTTTACATGTAGATACTGAATATGAACAGTACATGCAAATAATTGTGCCTGACAACTACCATTGTTTGCTATATGATAGATTTCAATGCGCTGATTAGGCCTACATTGCGCGTGTTACACGTAAGCGCATCGTAATACGAGTGCACTGTAACTTTTATGCAGAATTGACTGCTTGTTGAACTTTCGGTCCAAATATTTATTTATTTATTTTTTTTCAATAATTAATAATTTTGGATTTGACGGATCGGTAAAATTATTAATAGTGACAATTCGATAATTTATTTCGGGTGTCAATATTTGTCCCACTCTGCATTTAGGCCTACTGTGCGTGGTTTTTAGTCTGACGCTGTTACTGACTTTTGATGATATGCTTTTGGTGACAGGCATGGTAGAGTACTTGCCGCCACTGCCAGCTGGTAGAACACCAAGCAAAGAATGGACCACAACGTACGCAAAAAGTCTCAGTGGTATACTGAAGTTCGTGGAAATGGTAGGCCCATGCGTGCACTGTCTATTCGCTGTCTCATACTGCTTATGCTTGCTACATACTTACTAGACAGCTCTGTTCTTGAACTTGGTTATAAGTATATCTTGTCAGGAGTTCTATTTGTCGTTTTGGATCTATGACTCTGCTACCATCGCCATTTATTTTTTTACTCAGCCCGAAAGCTAATACTCATTTTACCGCCCCATAGAGGGTGGAAGGCTGAGTCGACCTAGGCACTGCAGTAACGGTGTGCAGCTCATGCCGAAGGCTTTTCCCCCGTACGGGCTCTGGGGTCTGGGCTGTACATGTAATGCGCCGTAATTCATTTGTTGATTTCGGCGCTAGGCCTATATAAATTGTTTGTTTGCTTACTTAACTTGCTTACTTACTTTCTTATTTACTTTCTTACTTATTTACATCTTCCAGAATAATCCCGTTCCGTTTCCAGGCCGGAGGTCGTAGGACACGACCAAACCTGGCTTTAGTATATGCTATTGTACACTTGGTTGTAAACTGACGAGATTTTGCCATTTATTATAACAAAGGTCTTTGACCAGATGGACGGCGGCTCAGTTAACAGTCAGTATGCAAACAGTCCTCGTAAACAGAGTTCGACCAAATTTCTGTTTCGGCCTCGGCGCCGAATATGGTCAGCTTATGATTTTCGGCCGAATGCGGGTTTTCAACTTCCGGCTTAACTTGTGGATTTGGCCTTTTTAGGTTACATTCACTAGCTGCCGAATGTAACTGCGATAGTCGCGTCCGGTGATGCTGTCAATTCGGCAGCTGTCACATTGTGTTTTTTTCTAGCCAGCGCTCCTCGGTGTTCGGCCTTTGCGTTTCCTGAGCAAAAACTAAGCTGCAATCTGCAGCCTCAGAAACTGGACCGGACCTCACAAATATCACGGTGGACGGGAACCTTGTGGACCTTGTCAAAGGTTTTACCTGCCTTGGCAGCGTCGCTCCAAACACCTGACGGATATTGCCGGCCAAATATCACCCGTCGAATCGGACTCGGTGATGTCGTCGCGCAATAACCGAACGTCTCTCCATTCAGACCAAAGTCAGCGTTTGCCAAACGATGGTCCTGTCGATTCTCATGTCAGGCTTAGATTTCTTTTTGTGTGTTTATTTAGGTTTTGTCGTTTGTGTGTTTTTTCATGTTAGCTTAGATCATTTTGTTCTTGTATTGCTTGCTTTTGTTGTATTGGGTTTCGTTTCTTCAATACTTAACCAAGAGATTCATGAAGAACGTCTCCGAAATGGCGTATTTTGTGTCGAGTGGGACGTAAAACCTTTACTCAATCAGACAGTCAGTCAGCCTGTTGATTCTCCTGTATGCATCCGAAACGTGGACCTTGCGCGCCAGCGACGTGAAATCTATCGAATACGATACGATACGATACAATAGATTTACGTGCGCTCAAAAGCTGACGAGGTGGCCAGCTTAATCTAGCGCACGGCCCAGAAACGAAAAATAAAAAAAAAATCAAAATCAAAAACCAAGTAGCTCAGGAGAATCATGTCACATAAAGTGTCAGCGTAGGATCCTCAGAATAAGACTGCACGATTTCACTCGGAACTCCGAGGTCACCATGCGCACGGGTTTATCACCTGTGTCTAAGCGCTTCAGAGGTGAGTTTGCACAATAAGGCGCTATACAAAATGTTCTGTCTTCAACTTCTTAGCTGACTTACGCCATAGCTAGAAAGGCCGTGCGCCGTGGACTTACACTTACCGCGTTTGACATAGACATTCTCAATGACGAGTCAGATCGCAAACTCTTTCGGCAGGCCACTCAGCCAGGTCATAGTCTGAACTATCTTCTCCCCCCCCCTACAACCTCTACATACAGACCTTACCAGCTTCATAAGAGGCAACATCCATATCTCATTCCCACTGTTCAATATTCGCAGTTTAAAAATTGCAATATATCAATCGTTGTTTATTTAAGTATGTATAACTTTCCATTAGTCACGTCACGCTGTTTAACCTAGGTTTTAATCTTTCCCGGTTTTAGCCTTTATATTAGTTCACATTCCGTTTCATGTTTTGTGTATTATATTTTACATGCATTTTATTTGTATTCTTCCTGTAAAGTGTGCGAATGTCACGTTGAAATAAAAGGATACTTACTTACTTACTTCTACGGTTGGCTACGCTTATTCCCCCGATGTACGACTTAAATTGGCGCGGCTTAAAAGATCTATACGGCGGCGTGCGGCTTAGATGGTCCATGGCGGCTTACGACGGCTGATAGCGGCGGCTTCGGAGTCCACGCGAAATGTTTAGTCCATGAGCCAGGGCCCAAAATTTCATGATTTGGTACCACCGGGAGGGGCAAATTCTCATAGTTATTTTCAATGAGGGATATGTCTGTGGTTAATAAAAATGTATGATAACCTTTCCAAACTCACAGCTTAAGGGCAGTTGTCAGTGATGTTTTGGGCCAGCCTCCAGAACGACATTTCTAAAAATCCCAAAACAAGAATGGGGTAGGGGATAAAACAAATTGCCATATCTTCTTTACGGTTGGCCCTATCTATACAAGTGACGCATCATTTAAAAGAGCATTAACACCGCTATCATGTGGTGGCACTATCATTGACCTTTAGGGCAAGGTCAAGGTCACACCAAGGTCAATAGAAGAAAATTACAAACTGAACCGAAATGTACCGATCGTTCCAGTAAATAGTAACACAAAAGTGTTGTGTTAACAGGTGCTGGCGTTAGCATTGTTCATCTGTGCCTGTCAAGTCGGTTCCCATTTTGGTTGGGTCGATTTCGTCAGCTTTACTGGACTCATCCAAGCAGGAGCGTTCTTCACGATCCACATCATTAACCGTTTTCCGGACACGATGAAAGCATTTGTCACCGTACGTAAGCCTAATCGATCATTCGTTTAACATCGTACACCACAAGTCCGCGTGACTATAATAGACGTTCAAATAAAAGTAGGCTAAAATCATTGATAACGCAACAAGTACGTCCGTCTTCAGGGCCATGCCGATCCTACGTCCACGGTCCACACGCACTGGCGTATCCACCAGGGGGACAGCGGGACGTGTCCCCCAGATTTCAGGCCGAGGGGGACAGTCATGCAAAAGTCCCCCCACTTTTGTGACACACAATGATGCAATAGCAGGTTTTTCAAGCCAAAGTCTAGGCATACCGGCTTATGCGTGTAAGACAGACAGTTTAAATGCAATAAAATTAGCTCCCAGAATGCACCAAAACTTGCCATATTGAGCTCAAAAATCGGCAAAAATAGCCCCCTCCCCAGACACCTCTCCCGGTATGTCCCCCATACCTCACAACACTTAGCGCCTTTGGCGCCTGGTTACTTGCGCTGGCCATGATTCGTCCTCCAACTTTTTAAACCGTGGATACGCCCCTGTCCACACGTCACGCGATTTCACGCAGCGTTTCACGCCAGCACACCGCACATCGATTCACGTCTGTTGTTTCAAAAATTGTTGAAATCCGAGCAGCATAATTGGCCTATTCTAGCCCATGCCGAAGAATATTTTGCGCCATTTTGGGGCGATTTCCCAATTTTTTGTGTGATAACCCATTGTCCAAATCGGCTCAGGTTTTACTTTGGGGAAGTGGGAAGTTATAGCCAAACAAACTTTTCCACGTCCTGCCAAATGATTGCAATATAGGATCTTCAGCCTATAGTAAGCAAATTGCACTGTTGCTAGAAATATAACTTAGAAAATTTTTAAAAAATGTTTAAGACGGTTGCAAAACGAGCTGTAAGTAGATAAGCAACGAAGTCAGTCGGTAATGAGTTTTACGCAGTGGTCCAGCAACAGAAAATGAACTGTCAGTCAAATGTTTATGCTTTCGTGGTATAACGTAGTCCTGACGCGACGCAGATCGCAGTCGTTCGAACAGACCTGACACAGTTCAGCCATGGTTCGGCCGTACCGTTGAAAACACGATGCATTATAGTACATAGTTTGATATCTCTTTATTAGATAACAAATGACAAACGCAAATGTTATGGCCTAGAACAATAGCTACACTAGATACAATAAAACACAATTATTGAAGGAAGCAAAATAGACATCTGGGAATAAAGGAGCGTCTACAAAGGTTATTTTGGCATATAGGGAGTGCATAACAATGTCCTCTGGGACGTAGGCCAAAGTGCTGCTTTTCTGGTGGAAGTCGGTGTGAGAGACAATGGAAAGGGCTTTGTATACTATTAAATAATTTACTGTCAACCATTCTGAGATATTCTGATACATCACAAATACACGTGAAGCTACAAATCCCAAATCGAAAAAGTTTGTACGTATTGATGTTGATAATTGCTGAATGTATATTCGAATGAACTCTTGGAGATTATTTTAGGAACGAGATGCGTGTTGCTTGTGAAGGAACTGGTTGTGTACGTAATCTACACGGTGTGTTTTATCGGGTCGGCAATCAACTGTGCAGTCGTGACGTCAGCTGTTGCGGAAGAACGTGAGAATGCGAAGAGAACTCTGGATGTTCCGCTTTCTGCTCTAAAACCATTTAAAGGTATCGAGGTGCCGTCCCATAAGATATGAACATACCATACCATACCGTAATTAACAGATGCTGTATTTCCCGAGGTATGGGAGTCAGGAAGGTTTCAAAAGCGTCACTCAATGACGGTCACTGGTATTGGTGCCATTTGGGAGCCACATTTATAATTTCCTGTTAGTCTTCCCTTGTAACTCTGTTTCTATCTTGTACTGTTTCCAACTTCCAATACATTAGGCCTATCAGTTATTTCCCAAAGTCTAAAAAGGTAACGTGACCCTAAGCATATCACTTCGGGATAATCAATCTGCACATCGAATTTTAACCTATCAGACATGCGCCAATACTCATCATTATCAATCTGCACATCGAATTTTAACTGCCTAGCTACACCAACTCTAAAGATATGACAGGCCCCAAAATTTAACAAGTGGCCAATGTAATTTGATAAAAGGCCGCATCGTCCCCGCGCACGAATCGGTCAATCGTCGGCAGCTGAAAACGTTTCGTGTAAACGGTTTAAAAATTAAACGATTTGCGCATTTATATTCCCTCAGAGAGTCTATCCACATACACGGGGAGGTCAACTGTATGAACAGAGATGGGGGAGCCTACGGCATACCTACGACCTATGACCTTATTTTGGTCACGTGTTCATCAGCAACGTCACGTGACCAGTGACCACATGCCTGATGAAGATCGCCGTTGGCGAACGAAACCGTTGCAAGGTATAAATTTTAGGTTTCGGTTATGCAATATGAAATTAATCCACCTAATGAACGTCTACAAACAAAATCATATTCCCTGCCATATTCTCCCGGACTGCCTGTGCGGACTATTCCCCGGGCCGTTTCTTTTGAGCTACTCGGTTTCTGTTTTTAGTTTTTCCTAATTTTTTCGTTTCTGTGCCGTGCGCTAGATTAGGCTGGCAATCTCGTCAGCTTTTGAGCGCATGTCAATCTACCGTATCGTGTCGTATCGTATAAAAGCGCGTGCTAGTTTTAGGGATCACGACAAACGCGCACTGCCATTGGTTAAAGCGTGGCGCCGTAGCCGTTAGGCAATCTCGTGCAGCTACCACGCGTTGTCTAGCTGCTTGAAGAGGGAAAATCAGAGTTTTAAATCGCTGATTTCTCACGAATGCAAATGTGGACCTCCTAACGAATGACAGTTGTATACACAGTGTATGTGCATTGCACATGGCAAGAGTTTTCCGTCGGTGTGTTGCAACTTGCTGTTGCGCGAATATAAGCGTTCAATAGTTCAGCCGTCTTTGTACAGCTCAATATTACAATGTTTCCCTATGGGACGGACACCCCTCAAAAGTGCCCATTACCATGGAAGGATCTTGACCCCATTTAATACATGGTTTTTGGCGTTGTTGGCGTTATTCTACGTGTACAGCCGTTTTGATAGCATTTCAACTTGTGATGGACGGAAACAGGACCACAGCATATACCGCGATAGAAGTTCTTGAAAAGAAGTTTGAGATTGGATGTCAGAAAAGTTATTTTAGTAATAGAGTAACAAACAGTGTTGAAAGTTGAAACTTATTTCCAGCACAATGTGTAAATTGTAATACTGTAAATGTACATTTAAGACACATTTAGTTGACTGGAATGACAACAAACATCATTGTAGATTACGCTAGATACCATCTATAGGCGTTATATGGCATAAGAATGTAGTTAATTACGGTCTGATTGTCTGTACAGGTTTCGCCGAAGTAGCGGCAAAGAACTTGGAGCAATCGCTTAGTGGCATTAATCGCTACTATTCGCTATGTGTCACTACAACGGTAGCCGTTTTTCATTACTTCTGCCATCAGCGCATATTTTTAGGAAAATTAAGTACTGCATATTCTGGGAATAGTCTTGGCGGTCTGCAAAGGCAGAGCCTCCAGTGGGGTCCCGGGCAATGCCCCTGGTCAGGGTCCACGGGACTAGCCCCTTGAAGCCGAAAAGCCGAAACGTTTACGTAAAACTCCATATTAACACTTCAAATCGACAACATCGGCTCAAGTTTGCACTGAGTTCAGAACAGTTATTAGGCCGCTAGGCTACCGTTATAAATGGAGGGTCCGTTTAGGCAAAATAAAACTGCTCAAATTGCCGTTTTTAACTGCACAAGTTGTCATCAACTGTGCAGTAAGAATAATATGCCTTGTCTGCCACTTATTTCACTTCCGTTTGTCTGTTCGCGAACATGATAACTAATGGTTTCCGTGAAATTTTGGATAAGCCTAGAATACGGATCAAAGAAGAGCTGGTTAAATTTTGGAAGGTTGGAGTTACTTCTGGTCAGTTTCACCTTATTCTCGACGAATCTGTCACTGTTCACTGCTTATCTTGTCGTATATGGTTAGGTAGCGTTCTCACTGATGCCGTCAACAACGTCGACGACGTTCGAACGTCGTCAACGGCGTACGCACGCCGTTGACGACGGTCGACAGCGATGGACCACGGCTAACGGCGTCAGCGAGAACGCTACTGAAATCTAGCGATGCTAGAATTTTGAGACCGTCCCGCGTTCGCACGCATTCGAGCGTCGTCGACGACGTTCGAACGTGTTCGAACGCGTACCAGCGCGTCAACGAGAACGCCACTGTAGGGTTAGGGTCTGATTTATGGATAGTCCAGTGGTTGATTGCTTTGATAAACGACAGAAAAATTGACAAACCAGTTACGGCACTTGCAGTGCGAGAAGATTTAGCTATGATGATGTATCTGCCACTCGCCGGTAACGACACTGTGCTGAATTCAGTATGGCGTGGCGGAGGCTTATGAGCTCTTTCGAGTGACGTATACTTGTCGTTCTGTGTCACGTCCAGAAGCGTTAATTTGCACTAAACGGCAAAATATTCGTATCAGCAACTTAAACAAGACAAAAATATGTCTCCGCTACGGCACTGCAGCAGAAAAGAGAAAGAAAAAATTGTACAAGCAGGTTCGTCGCCATGGGGCGGAATGGGGAGTGACTTTTGTCTACCACACTTTTGTCAGAACTTACTTCCTCTCTACACTACCTACCCACAGTGGGGAGGAAAGGAGGAGACCTAATCCCACAGCCATCCAGCACTCGACCCTCGACCTCGCCTATTGTCCATCCCCTGTTTTCGACCTGGCGACGCCCCTGATAAGCCGTTTGCCTGCACCGCGTGTGTAGGTATTCTGTATGCTGTGCTTGATCCTGTGGGCAATTGACACCGTACTGCTGTACTTGGACATGAACAAAAGAAGAAGTCAGCCTACACCACAGCCCAGCAGCGGTGCAGCAATGTCAGCCACTTCTCCGGTTAACTGATGAGGAAATCGATTAAACTTTCACGCGCTCTTGGGCTAACCTTCCACGTCTGTTCGTTTGGTGAGATTTGGAAATACTTTATCGTGGTTTGCAAAAATGCCTAAAACTATGTTAACGTTGATTACGTTCGTTGCCTCTTTCGAAGAAGTAGTGATTTGTAGCCGAAAATGGGTGGATACCCGGGTCCAGTTCCAAAATTTATTACCCGGGTTTAAATCCGGGTAATATATTCATCTTTGTTCACCATAAATGGTAGCACAGAAAAAAGAAAGCGAGAACACGGTTTTCCGCACCAATTTTTGGCATGTAGTTACATCTGCTCGTCGATTTCAGACAGTATTCTAATTTCGACTTTTTCAATTTCCAGTAGACTTGCTGCTGATATTTTGCAAAAATGTTTGGTATACGTACATCGTTTTGGTGCCATTTACATTTCATTGCTTTTTCGTTTTACTTACTTACTTCTTGTTCATAGGATATTGGGATTTAAATGTGGCATTGAGGCGTTAAGTCTGCAGTCTGCACCCAAGAATCTGCTGTGCGTTGCTTTTGCTTAATGCTTTGTGTACTGCTAGCAGCCGTCGTGTGCGGTGAACAAGAAGTTTAGTCTATACTAGCGTCCATTTTAGCGTGCCAAACATTATATGCATGAGCGCGTTTATGCAAACGTGCGCCGTCTGTAACCTGTAAATGTGGCAAGACGTGCGGGAAATTTTTACGTACATTTTTTCGTACAGTTTAATAGCTCAACGTCAGTGATTTCTGCATACTAAAGCGCATTCGGATATTCCAACGGTATCCTGCATATATTTTCCACGTGGAAGTTGCCATTGGATTATAACAGGAGATGAGATATGTGGCAGGCGGAGCTTTAAGTTAAAGTTAAAGTTATTTGAGATTTCGAATCAAATATAGCTATTCTCCCGGTAAATATAAGAGCATAGAATCGCATCGCTACTTTATTGCTTTTAGGTTAGTCTTATGACAAACGTCGGCAACTGTTTTATCTGCCTGTCATGTTTTTGGGAGCCCGATAATGGACAACGTTGCGTCATGTTTACAATGGCACGCTTTCTCTGCGACAGCTGAACGTCTTTGGTTGGTTGCGTGGCACAGCAGTAGAACGCCGGTCTTTGGCGGGCGAACTTTTCCTGTCCTGCGCTCGACCTGTAGCTGACGATTGACCACTTATGTGGGTAAACCGTACGCCATAGGTCAACCAACCAGGCCAACTAAGCATTTTATCCCTTCGGGGTCGACAGATGAGTAGTAAGCTATAATTGGATGTCTGCTCACTCAGTTAGGGGTAACGCCATCTGGTGAACGCTTACGAAGGAAAGGCAGGCATGATGTATTTGCAGGTAAAACTGTGTGATCCATGCCTGAGCGCTTTGAGATATACATAGTATATAAAATGGCGCTATATAAATACTTTTCCTTTCCTTTCCTTGTATAAGTTTGTGCGAAATAGTAGGCAATTGCGGTGCACTTCATCGTTAAAGTTCGACACTGCTAAAATGCGTCAGTGTTATTTATACATGTATGCTAGTAGATTTTCGTTTAGCAGTGACCGTAGTTCGTAGACTTGACTTTGCAATTAAATGCATCTAATGGCATCTTTATATATTTCTGCAGAGTTGATGACTTAGACTTTCGACGTTAAGCTAAAGACTGCAAATGTCCTGGCTAAGCCTACGTGATTATTTACACTACAAATGCCGTTAATAACAGTTTTGTTTGAAATGGTTATATTATATTTTAGTTGTTATAGGCTTCTGCCGTCCCTCGTACGTTTGAATGTAGTGTCAATGTTGTACAAGGTACTTTTAAAACGTATCTTGATTCTTGAAGACAAGATACAAGATACTATCTTTAAATTACTTTTTGAATATATTTGTTGGAAGATGCTGTTACATTTACCTGCTCATTTGTATGTTTGTGCATTTTACATAGTGATATTGCAATTGGTTATTTTTATCTACTAACTGCAATATTGATGATGGATTCTTAATGCTACAGCATCTATCTGCAACAACAAGACATTAGTGGCTTCTTGTTTTCGACATGGCTGTGAAGCAATTCAGTGGCGTCGGAAGTAATGTGAGGGGGGCCTATTTTCGGGCGCAAAGTGCTGGGAAAATTTTTGGGTTGTGCCCTTTCCCCACTTTTACGATGCCCCCATGAGTCTCTGCAGAGGTGGCTCACTTGTACGTATCAGTATCTGAGAATGAAATTGTCTATTACATTGTTGGCAACACAATGACTAATGAAAACGTGAGGGGACCAGGCCCCTGCTTTGAAGAAATTAAGGGCCCAAGCCCCCGCTCCACCGGTTTCGACGCCTATGACCCAAAGAGCACACATATGAACTTTCGTTTTCTTCCCGTGTCCACTGCATTTCAGAGTATAGGAGTCACGGAGACTGTTAATGAGAGAGACAAACTATTCAACGTGATTTATGGTTTAATCGTGAGAAAGCCATAGCATGGTGCCTAAAACATCTAACATCGCTTGCTTTCACATCTGATTGAAATTAGAATGACTGACCTACTATATAAACTGAGTGATATGTTGCAGTCTCAACTTTGTATATAGCCTACAATTTGCCTCGTCGTTCTGTCCATCGCGAGACTGTTGGTATAGGCCTACACATAGGCCTATGCGTAGCCTATTATTATCATCGTAATATTGCTTTATAATGTAGAATTTTGCCAAGGTGTCTGTGCTCGACAGAGTGTCGGTCATCAGTCATTTAGTCTGCATGGATTACTCTCATCAGTATAACATAGCCCTTAAACAGCTCTTAAACAGCTCTTCCGAAAGAGCTGATGACGCAGCTCTCCGTCCAGCTCTTCCAGTGCTGAAAGTAGCCCTTTACGAGCTGCATGTACGTCAGCACTTTCCAAGAGCTGCAATTGCAGCTCTTAATTTTTGTGTGTGTAAGTGTGATTCGGAGGTGTATAAAAAGTCATTTGTACCCCGTTGTCTCTTTGGGTATATGTAACTTGTATTTGTGTTCTGTATAGTATTTGTGTTTTTAGATCCACTGTCATATCTCATTGAACTGTACATGTACGTTTGATACGTGTTTATTAAATATCAATCAATCATGAAGCAGTTTACTAAGAATGGTTTCATTAGTATCCAGTGATGTGTAGCGTAGGACTTTAAACTACTCTGAAGTAGTTAACTGGAAAAGTTTTAACTAGTCTAAAGTAGTTAGTAGTTGAGTGGTAGTACTACTTTTTTCAAGTAGTTAACTACCAGGTAAAAAGTAGCTGCAGTAGACTGAAGAGCGCAGATCTGTAACAGCGACAGAAATTTGACGGACACGTTTAATGTGCACTGATTTGTTTATCGTCAATCCTTCATTGTGTTTAACTTGCAGTGTTATTGTCAAAGAATAAGCCTAATTGGCATAAATTTTGTCATATATGCATTTATACAGAGTCGTTGGTGTTTATAATTTAATAATATGATCGCATATGAAGTACATTAAACATAGACCATATTTAGTGGAAAAGTAGTTAAAAGTAGTTAACTACTTAAAAATAGTTAACCTAAGTTAGTTAAACTAATTTGATTTCAAAGTAGTTAACTAAGTAGTTTAATTACTCCCAGCAGTTAAAATAGTTGTAGTTAAACTACTTTTGATACCCATCACTGCAAATAGCAGCTTGCGGCTTGTTATTTGCTCCAGGCTATTTTTGTCACTTGTCGTAGCTGACATTCAGTGATGGGCAAAATCAAATCATGATTTGATTTAAATCATGATTGAATCACATGTGATGATTTGATTTGAGTAAAAAAGATTTGATTTGGAAACCTTTGATTTGATTTGGATTTGATTTGAATTTCTGTGATTTGATTTGCCATTTGACCAAATCACAAATTTTAGTCACTTGGGACAATGAGTAACTTCTTATGATGACATTTCATGATACACTGTAGACTCGAATCATAATCATCATTAGAATGCTACTGTGGGCATTTGTAGTGTGAATAGACTGTTTTCGCTAAACTTTTTGAATTAAATGGCTTTTATTCGTTGGTAAATAAATGTAAATTTTTTAAATCGGGATTTCTTGGATTGACATCGTGATCTGATTTGATTTGTGATTTGCCCATCACTGTTGACATTACAGTTATGTACTTATGTACAGTGTAATCTGTGAATTTTGCTGCTTGTTGTGGGTTGTCGTGTCTAGATAAATCTTTGTATGCGGCCTGATCGTGTCCAGCTGTTGTGTTGTTGTATATGTCTGCTGTGTAAACCGTTGTCACACTTGATGCATAGCTTTCTCATTTCACCTTCGTTGTTGGGAACAGCTGGACGGCATTTCCCTTGGCGATGGAGCAACTTACCTGACTAGCTCCAGCAGCCCTCACTAGGGGCGGATCCAGAAATTTGGTTTAGGGGCCACCTTTAATGTTCGTTTATAGGTGCCTTCGGCACTGAGGGGGTACCGCGCCTGGACGCCGAAGGCGTCGAGAACGAGACGCCGAAGGCATTAATGGGGTGAGGAATGGGGAGGGGTATTCCCCTCCCCAGCCAACTAAATGGACTGAGGAGCATCGTAAACTCCCCAGCTGGGCGGTCGAAGTTGAATTTTGTAAAATCTGAATGCCAAAGAAGCCGTCTGGTGGCACGTATTTCACTGAATTTTCTGCAACCCTTCCGTAGTGGTTGCACGGCTGTGTACATGATTATTAGTGAAACAAGACAAATAACGCACACATGGCATGCATGTGCATATAAGTCCTTAAAAATTGTCATGAGTTTGGTGGGGGGTTGGTCCTGGCCCCTCCCTTGCCCCCACCCCTTGGATTCGCCACTGGACTTCACAGATTTGCCTTCGGTTGTAAGCTCCCCAACAGCCGTATCTGTCTCATGACACTCGGACAGCTTCGTTGACGTACCACTGGAAATTACCGCTGTTCAAATTTTTAAATCAATGCCAGCTTCGCTAGTTTCTGTCAGTTCAACTGCTTTGTCAGCCATAACCAGTTTATTTTTACTTCCTTATTATAATGCTGAAGATCACTGTAGACGATAAAATCTACCCAGTATTCAATTTAATCAAAGTATTTAAGTTGTTTCTTGTTGTTCCGTAAAGTTTAATTCCGTATCTAATTTAATTGTTTTTCGACGCACCGTGTAACTTAACTACAGCAGTTTGGCTTAGCGTAATCAATTTCGTTAACGAAAACTGTTTAACTGGCAGGTGGCGCCACCGCTTTGTGTTATAAAGTTGATGAAAAGGAGTTGACAATAAAACAAAACTCGGCTCCGTTAGTATATCTTACATATAGCCCACAATTAAGCGAAAACGAAATTCGCTCGCTACAATAACTGCAGTTTGTATGCTATGAAACATTTTGGGCAAAACTTATTCTACGCACCTGTAGGACCTGAGGAACTACGCCATGTTAGATTAATAATTACTCTTTTGAGGTTTGTCAGGAACCTCAAAGAGGTTTTTCTTTGTAACCAACTTGCAGCCGATTTACTCTGTAACTCTGAAGTATCAACGAAAAGAAGCCGAGTAGGACTCACCTTTCGCAACCAGAGGCATTTAAAAGCTATAAGAC
>Ga0209780_1000700_pt1 | contig 19212 bp, 12 predicted proteins | sample WorMetexBAHAMAS2_FD_187384 | JGI IMG/M metagenome (GOLD analysis project Ga0209780, IMG submission 187384) | Marine gutless worms symbiont microbial communities from Max Planck institute for Marine Microbiology, Germany - Inanidrilus exumae... | ecosystem: Host-associated > Annelida > Digestive...
CGATCTTCTAGCAAAATGATATTTGCTGTTTTAGACCTATGACTTTGTTGCCCTTACACATGGTTGTAAACTGGCCAGTTTTTACCATTTTTGTATGTATGTTCCAAACATACAGTCATTTGCTGTATTACAGGTTGGACTATTTTAAAGCATGCAGTTTGATGCCAGTAATACTCTGATCTTAATAAGATTGACATGACATTCTCGCACGTGAAATAATGTTTACTTTTATATTAATTAGATATTGCCTAAACATAATTGTATACCAAACTGTCTAGGTCCATGTGTATAGATTCTGCATTTTTACTGTGTGACGTTTTGCCAGCATGGTATGTGCTGTGGCCCTGTCTGTATGTTTGTCCCTCCATATGTCACAAGCCCATATTTGACAGATCTCCGCAAAATTCCGATGGGGTCAACCCAACGGGGTACCAAATACCGGTGTGAGGTGGCATAAAATTGGCGATGTTCGACCGATGTGTTACTATCACACAAATGATGCAAGATAGGAACATAGTTACATAATGTACCGTGGAAGGCTAATAGGAACTTGTGTGTGCTTTGTCGAATGGTGATTTCGATTGACTCACCCCAAACCACCCCTTTTTCCACATTTTGCATCGTTTTTATATCTTCATAATGGCCCATTAATGGGTGGAGATAGACTACAAATTTGATTGATACTTTTATGGCAGAAAGTCCTTGCACATGGATTACAAGCCATACCTGAAATGGCGTGCTCGGGTCACGTGCATCATTTCAGACGTTGGAGGCCCCAGTCATATCTTTAGAATTGGTGAAGCTAGTTACTTCAGATTTCATGTGCTGACTGTTACTGAGGAGTAGTAGTGCGTGAATGATAGATTACCCCAGAATGGGATGTGTTCAACTTCAGAGTCACGTGACATCTTTACATTTTGGGAAATATGTGATAATATCATGGAAATGGTGCAAGATATAGACATAGTTGTAATGGAAGAATAATATGAAATGGTATGTGACCTATAGCATGACACCATTACCAATGACCTTGAGCGACCTTGAAGGTCACGTTTAGTGTTTTAATTGAAACCTTTCTAACTCCCATACCTCCAGCAGTGTAGCATGTATTATACATTTCGTTTACACATGTATAGGTTAGTGCACACGGCTTGTAATTGCAACCAGCTTTTCGAAAATAGAGTTTTCAAGGTCACATGCCGTCATGTACACTGCAAATATGGCAATATCTCGGAAATGGTGCAAGATGGAGTTGTTGTTACTACAGACTACTAATAGGTGATGGCCTGCAAAATAGCAGCACTTCTGATGACCTTGAGTGACCTTCAAGTTCATTAACCTACTGCAATTCGCAAATGTGATTTTTCAACAGTCAACTAACATAGTGTGTCGCACTGTCCTTATGCAGTAGCGGAGCTTCTTGTTCTCCTATCCTGCCATGTTTTTTGTATTGCAGACCTTTCATTGGCTGTACCAGTGACCAATGCTCTGACGTTAGTTTTTACTGCAGTGGCTGGCAGACTGACTGGTGAAGATGTTGGCCTAAGTATATATTTTAACCAATTTATTACATTCATTTTCACAATTACACTACATCAGAAGTTACTTTTGCTAAGAAATGACTAGATAATCAGTGTCTGTACAGTGACAGTGTACGTTATTTCAGATAGTCAAGTCGCTTTTTTGCTACTTACTTTCTTAAGCAGGTTGAAGTACTGATGTCAGACAGCTGGCATGAAGGGAGCAACGGCCCTTCCCTCAGTAGTTGGAAGATCAAGAAAACATGATGCCAGTGAGTGATTTCTCAGTTGGGGTCAGTACTCAGTGCTTCGAGTTTGACACTGTTGGTTTTAAATGCTGATGACTTGTAAAAAATCTGCACCATTCCATCCCCAGATTCTCTTTTGGAACTAATGAAGGAAGACAATTGAAGGCATAACCAGCTGGCCTGGGGTAGCCTAGGAAAATGGCTATTTAAACTGTGTGTACTTAGTTTGCTCTATAAAGGCAGTATTTCATGTAATTTACCATTTTAACTGACAAGTTTTGATGTCATTTAGTGCTGAAATTCTTCCATTTCACAATTTATTTCGGTTAGTCGGCAGTTCCAACAATGTCTCCAAGTAAAGTTTGGGCAATGCTGGAGCAGTGTTTTTTTCAGGCTGGATGTCCTTGCCACTGACTGGTGATGAGAGCAATGATTATTCAACAATATACATTTATAACAAATCGTGATTTGTGCCGTTTGTTACCGACCACTTTACAGTAATTGTTCAGTTGTGTGTGTCTGTGCATGTGAACGATAACGTTCGAACAAAATGACCTTTGCCGTAGATATTTGGCACTCTAATTCACGTGGTCACTGTAAGGTCATTTTTAAGGTCAAGGGTAGGTCAAAGTTCAACGTCACAGGATGAAAAGTGTTCATTTTTTGGATTGAAAAGTGAAATTGGCAAAACCAGTTATAGCAAAAGCAGACCTTAGCTAAAAAGCATACCTGAATTGGAAATGAAGAGTTGAATATTCATTGTTGGCTAAAAATGCTGCTAAAGTGGATGATGTGATCAGGATTGTTGTGGGGGTCTTTTTAAGTTGACATTATTCAGCTGGGTGTTGTAATGTGCATGTGTGTTTACTGCAGAAACATACGCAGGCACATTTCTCGTCATGGTCGGCATCACACTGTGTGTTGTTGGCAAGACGTGACGGCACATGGTCCGGAACTGTGCAGCTCAGTAACAAATGCATGCTGGCCACGTTGGTGCTCAGAACAAAATAGCCGATATCTACTGCCAGGATATCGGGCTGATGTTTGAGCATTTACAACCAGCGATTGCTGCAGCTGATATTTTGGGCATTGTATTTGACAGACACTGTGTTGAGCTTCAAAACGTCTGTGATAAACATTTCTGTAACACAAATGTTTTCTTTTTGTCTGTGATTCATAGTGCACAACTGCACATAATGTAATGCGTTATGCAAACATGCTAGTAACTGATGTCTGGACCTTGTTTCCAGTTCTGTTCTGCTACTCGTGGCTTGACGTTTCAGAAGGAACAGACGAATGAACACTTCATTTGGGCAGATAACACAAAATGTCGTGGGCAAACAACTGAAAAATACTAAACATAGGAGCTGACCACCTAAACAGCAGGTCGAACACTCGATATACTCATTCAAGTTTAGTATTTTTTCATATCTGAAGTAGACATAATCCTCTATTTCTGTTATATAACTAACTAAAATTCAGCAATTTCTGCACAACTGCCATAACCAGTTGTTTACTTTGTTCACGGTATGGCATCATTAATGTACACAGTATGTCACCTAGTTGAAACTTGAGCTGTTTGGCTGCAAACGCATTCAAGCAGGAAAATATGTTTCATTTTACACATATACTTGCAGTGAACTTTAAAACAGTGATAATGGTATTCTAGTTGTCATGTTGAATTTTGTCATCTGCACCATCTGTGATTCGGTGAGATTATTTGTTACCTGCTGATGTGTATATTTAGGTTGACTCTTCAACAGAGTCGACCTAATAAATCCAGTCTCAAATGTCCGTCCGTCCGTCCATGGTGCATCCACAAAAAGTTTCTTCGATTTCAGTGAAATTTGGCATATAGGTAGACATCGATGAGTGATGCACGTTATGTAGCATGACCTGATCCAAGGTCAAGGTCATGAGCCCTTCAAAGTTGGAAATCTGGCCATTTTCAAAAGCTACCTCCTCCGCCATTTACAATGAGAGCTGGCAACTGACCACGCATTCTTAAACTAGGACATAATATCTATTTATTGGCCGGATTTTTCATTTTCGGCCTAGTTTTTGTGTCACGTGACTTGAGATTGGCAGAAACGTGTCTGTTCTGAAGATTCGACCGTCAGTCCCATCCCATACAAGGCTTATTTATTGTAAGTGTGCATGTTGCTGATGGACTGTAAATGATGTAAACATTACTGTTGACTGTGAGCCTATATCAATCAATCAATCAAAACTATTTTTAAAGATTGTGCTGGGCTTGACCCCTAGACCCTTAATCCGCCCTCCCCTTTCAAATTTCAGTGGCTGGCGGATACAGATCCTGTATCCGCCAGCCACTGAAATTGATGTATTATTATTACTAAACACCAGAATGTCTTTGGTACGAGAGTGCTTCAAACTGCTCAAGGCAGAACCAAATGGACGATTCGTGTGACTAACAATTTGTTTAGCATGAAATTATCTACTTAACCTTACAGTAATGACTTCTGTAGACCATAAATTCTAGATAATACGGCTGATAATACTTTCTGTGGTTACATATAATGATGTTCTGCAAGATGTGTGGAAATAACAACGTGGTTTCAAGATGGAATACTCTTCAAAATGAACACAAGTAATTCAGTATCAGCACAGTACATGAGCATGGTCAGCAAGAGTCTAGGACAATGAGACAGCGATAGTGTGCTTCAGTAACTACAATAATACAATCAGCAATTGCAGTAACATAATCAGAAAGGCACAGTGTTGTACAGCAACATCAGTACAAATTCAGCCATTAGACTAGCACGGCACAGAGTCTGATTCACAATTAAAGCCTACAACACATAGACCAACATTGACAGCCATCAAGCTGACCCGACAGCTGACACTGAATAGCGAAAAATATTTCTTAAAATTTTACTTTCTTTAAATAATTGAGTTCCTAATTAGGCATTTTCCGCTTACAGTTTGGCATTTTTGTTTGTATGTTTGCAACCAACATTATGACAAATAAAAGCATGCAATAACAAAAAACTAAATAAATAACAACAAATTCATCTCCTTTTTTCCTCAATATCGTGTGACGGCTGCCTGGTTACAATAATGGCAGACAATGTTGGCTGTCAATGTGTCATGTGTTATGGGCTTAACTGGGAGTGATCAGAAGTAACATTACTACAAAAGACTGCAAGATAATTAGTGACAATCTTCCTGGCTAAATGCACGAACACAAACCAGACGTAGTCTGATACGGCAGACTTCGCCCCCGGTGCCGCCACCTGGCGAACTGGACAAACATACGCGTTGCCTTTGCTTCTGGCCCATTTGCTGCATCATATGAAAACATGACTTCATCCACATAACTGAAGTACATAACATATTTCATTGCGTCAGTGGAGGACAAAGTCACAGCCACAGATAACATGTAAAGAAAATTTGGTGTAATTTGGGCATGCCTTTTTTGAGATACATGTATGCGAGCAGACATACAGACAGATCACAGTACTTTGCACCCCTACAGAGGCGAAGTAATGAGTATTAAATTTACTTAAACGAATACATTCTGCATTACACCATATGCATTGTTAGTTGATACACAATGGAATGTGCCATGCATGTCCTTTGAACGTACTAGGCTACTAGCACACCTACAATATACTGATCATCAGCAACAAAAACCTCCATTTCCAGACAACAACCCAGCTGAATCAGCACCAGATTTATTAAAGTATCTGTTCCTATATTTACTGCTACCATATCCTCAATTAACAAAACCGTTATACTTATGTAAATGCAAAACAGACCATAATAACCAGGCCTGTAAATTTTTTGCAGCCAAAAATCGGAAAATTCGCAAATCATTCGCAGCAAAAAGATGCGACATTCGTGGAGAATTTGCAATTACAATTACAGCAATACAAAAGAACCAAATCCATCTTTCAGATGTAAAACTTAAACACTGATTTCGCTTTCAACAGCAAACTTGTCAAAAAACATAATCTAGAGATAAATTAAAATTGTCAGTGAGTAACGTCAATGCAGTCAGTACAATTAAATGATTTTTATATTGAATTGCGTGTTGAATGGTACACATTTCTATCACTTCCATGCTGTATTTTATAGTTGACGCTGTTCTTTAGATGCTAATGGATAAAAACAGTCAAATTCATGGCGTTTCATGGCAAAAAGCGAGAATTCACGGAGGTAGGTCAAATTCGTGAATTTTGCGAATGCCAATGGCTGCAAAAAATTTACAGCCCTAATCATTAATATGTTATTGCTAACAATGCGCAGAATAATACCACAGAAATGAGTATAAAGAATAAGTCATGGATCACACAAGTTAAGAGTCCACAACATGTTTTAGTATATGGTCTACGGATTGTTAATAAATGATTATCAGCCATAATAAATGTCAATGACCACACAGTCATCTGACCAAAGAAGTACCCTAACACTGAATACATTCACAAAAACTGTCATGTACATTTGATATACACTATTAAATACTTCTTACTTACTTGGTGACAAAAAAACGGCACATTCACCCTACCACTTAAGAGATCAACACATCGGCACATATCAGGGTTGCCAATACATGGAAAATACTAGGTTAACGACAGTGAAAAACTTCTCTGTTGACAACAGACTAGTCCACAAGTATAGCAAACTGTTCTGAATGCATTATATATGGAAGCTGCAAAAGCAGATTGGAAATCTTGTCCGATTTTACAGCTTACTCAACAGTTATGAGTTTAGTGAGTTTTACTGAGCTTTGTTGTTCATATACCAACAGCCCTATAAAGGTAAAAAGGAAAAGTTCTCCCATATTCGTTACCAAGCGTCGGGCCCAGAGCTGATCCCGGTGTACAGGCAGTCAGCCCACAGGTGACTGGAAGCCATCCACCTGGTTGTAGGCTGCCATTACTTTCTGCCAGGCCTGCGGTTACCTTCCCAGCCGAAGAGCGTCACCGCCCATCGGCCGGTACCAAATTATACTGCTTGGTGACAGAGGCACATGCGTGTGAGCAGCTTGCCCAAGGCTGTTACCTGGAAGCGGACTGGCCGAGATTCCATCCCGCGACCTTTAGGATCCCACCGAATGCTCTACGGTTAAGCCACACAGGCCACGCTGTGATATTGTGAATCGTGATATAAATAATAAAAATAACCACTAAAAGTTACAACCAAAGACAGCAATGATTAGAAAATTTTCTATCCGTTTTCTTGCAAGTAAGCCACAAGCAGTGATATTTCCGTTAACTGAAACTGGAATGACACAAAAGTGTAAGAACTGGAAAAGAAATTTTAAGTGATACAGAATAGCATAGGAATAGGAATGGAAATAGCAGGATGATGAATTGTGACTTACATGACTGTAATAATGTTATCACACCATGTTCGGTGAAACAATTCAGTCTGTATAATTCAATGCCCTATCCAGCCGTGTGTTGAATTAAATCTATGTTCTTAGAAATGCCTATCATAGATGCTAGAAAAACCAATTGACCACAAGACGATTGAATTTACATTTAAACATCACGCAGTTTTCTTAGTGTTAAATATCAAAACTTTTGAAACTTGCACATGTTGTCCAATTCCAAACTCTAAGATACACTGCCGTTGTTGCACACACATCAATACCTTATATAGATTTATTTTCACAAGTACATTGTACTACAGGTAATGAAAATAAAAGGAAAACAGTGTACTGTCGACGATGATACGGATATGTTTATAAATGGACAGTTTGCATTTATGCAGACATGCACAAAGGCCTGAATTTAACAGTTTTCAGAACTGCAATGGGAACTGAAATTAGCTCACAGGAATATAGAAATGGAATTAAAATCACGAAACTGAAACAATTCTACACTATAGGCATCCAACAAATTTCTGTTCACTTTATAATATACATACTGTGATCATTTTACAGACTATCTGCACATTTACTGATGCCTGACAACCCCGACTCAGATTCCACAGTTTTACAGCACATGCAGCACAAAAGACACTGGCTGCTGGCCAACTGTCAATCAAATAAATGTCCCAACTCCAACTGCTGCTTTCATACAACAATTCCATAATACATGCAGCAATCATAAAATCCAAACATGCAGACGAGAACAGTTTTTTCCTTAAAAGCTAACTTACTAACTATAATTGCATAAAGTCCTAACATTTAAGACCATAAACAACACACAATGACATCCAACAGAACGCCAAGAAACAGATAACTTATGGTAATAAAAATAACCAGCCGAGAACAAAACATGCTAGAATTAGAATTATGAAAAAAAATTATGCATTTGTAAGAATGCTGTAACCACTAGTGATGAAACCATAACTGCATGACAGAGAAATGCCAACGATCACCCATGCATGAATCTAACATGGCAGTATGCAAAGATGTGTAAGATTCAATGATTTAAAATACAGAAAAAAAACATTTACAACACTGCCTATAACTCTTCACGCTGCACGCAGCAGTGGACATGTTAGGACGATTGCATGATTAAAACCACAAACACTTATAACTGTTATGTATAAATAAATTTTAAAATCTCAAACTATTATAATTTACAACAAACGCATAAAAGAACGGTACCAGGCAATTATTTCTCAATAGTCTAAAGGACGACATGCAAAGGTTAAGCATGCACTATTTTGCACTAGCTCTATGTCATCACTGTTGAACTTTGTGTCTCGATTCAAGTTCACAAATTGCAGCACAAAAAATTTCCTCATATAGCAAGAGTCTCAAAGTTTGTGTTTGGCAGCATTTGCAATATGACATATTACAGCAAACTTAACAGCTCTGAATTACAGTAAAAAGAATGTGGACCCTATGTGTAGGCAGTTGCATAAAGTTTCTTCAACAATGCACACCTTAAAGCTCCTTTAGTCACTGAATAGTACAATTCAGCAATTCATGCTGTATTTTCTCATACAATTGTGTCCACTCTATCCGAATAAAAACAATTATAATGAAATAATTTAGTCACTGGGCTGTTTAATAATAATGTCAAATATCATAAAACTCCTCACACTGACATGCTGTTTGGGCAGTGGGTCCTCCTGCTCTTCACTAAAATGAAATCTGTCAAGTAGTTGTTAAACTATGCAAACGTCTATTATCCACATCAAAGTTCTCTTAGATGAGTATTCGAATCCCATGCTCCCATGCTAGCATGAACTGTACAGACAGTCTATGTTTCCACATAGTAACTGAGTAAGCTAAAAATCTATGCAGGCACTGTATGTCCTATGTAAGACCTACACACTGCAATAACTTGAGTGTTAATGTGGGGTATAATTATTACACTAGATATAGTAGGAATAGATCCAAGTGGCAGGCCCCATGCACGTACATGCAAAAACAATAGGACATGCATAATACATAATCTCACCGGCCTTGTATTAATACAAACTGAGTCCTTTCAGTCTGCCTGCAACCAGACCACACGCAGACAAAAAATGAGACGATCAGTAAAAATGCTGCAGTATTCAACGTGGTCGCCACCCAACACAGAATGGGCAGCGACCTATGCGACTGTTTCATGCGGCCTACTGGTCGCTGGTTTGCCACAGTCCGGGCGTTCGTTCGGTTTGGAATTAAGCAAGTTATCCAGCTCAGGAGCCGCGCCAAGTTCGTTGGTAGTGCGAGGCTGGTCTTGTCTCCGGCATGTGTTTACTTTATACACAACCTGTATCAACAGTTTGCACTGCAGCTGTACCACTTACCAAGCTGATGCTGCTTCATCCACGCTATCAATAATCACACTGTTATATCACTGCCTTAAATCTACTAACATTATCAATCATGCATGACCGGCCAAGAACTGTTAATTGCAACTGTTGGTAACTATAACACATTAGTGACATTACAAAAGTTTTTTAAAGACGTCAACATTCCTGGCACTGAAATCAGTCAACATGTGTGACTTGCAAACATTAATCAACACAGGTTTTTCATGCTGCTGACGACAATCTATTTGTCGAGGCTAAAGACAAGCAAAATACATAATAACTTGGTGAGAATTTTCATAATGAAGAATATTGCTTAAAATGACTTCAACTATTTCTGTTGTAACTGAAGTAATAATTTAGCAGTAATAATGAAAATATGATGATATTACTATTACTCTTACTGCAATATTACTTTTACCACTACATTACTTTTATCATAATTACTCTTCTTACTTACAAACTTCAGTTATTATTTACTAGACACAAGAAAACTTAGCTAGTGCAAACAGATCACAGATCAGCAACAGCAGCAAGATGTAAGCAGTGCTATGACAAATAAATATGTGCAAGTCAGTCAGTGGTCAGTGCAAAAGCCTGTTCTATCTCCTATCACTATGGCATGTTGCATACGTGAACCCAGACAGAGGTGTTATACAGCATGGTTGTCTAAACCTGGACTACGAGTCTCTTAAGGTCATTCGATATGCTATATCACTGAGAGGTGCATATATGACATTTTATTAGTGCCATGTAGAAACTTTGTCTTCATCTCATGTGGTTTTATGTCTTATTTACACAGGTTTCAGGACATTCAAGTCTGTCAATACAACCGGAAGCCATAACTGTGGTGAACAGTGGCACTGTTTTTAATATATTAGAATTTGATATTTAACAATGAAACGCACTTTATATCAGCCTATGGTCACTCACGGACAGGAAACTTTACCACTGAGCAGGCGAGTATGATATGACCTCCTATTAATTTGTCGCTAGTAACGTCATTTCTATCTTGTGCAACGTATGAGACAGCCACATGTTCATGCAAAATCCAACTATCTATAACCGCTTCCCTGAATGAACTAGAATCCGTGGGCTTATAACGTCGTAAAAAGGTGCAAATTTATATCCAATCATTTTAACACAAGATCAGTGTGTAACATGTGGATGGACAAAAGCCTATATAACGGTATGATGCTCAGCGTAGCCATAGCCATGCCGACATGTGATAAAATCAATACTCTACGCTAACACAAGCACATGGAATGTGCTACAGTTTTTGGAAATCGCCTGTCATTACAGAAAGCATTAACTCAGCTTGACAGCCCATCACCACCATAGAGTGCCGCAGGGATCAACAGAGGCAAAGATAAACAGTGCAACAAAGTGTATATTTCTGCAAACAAATATCACGTAGCAAGCCTTCACTAGATATCATGTACCATAAGCTACTCACTGAGTTAACAATGGATAATGACTGGAAGGCACAGCTGGCCAGTCACAATCCCGCATTGTACATTGTCCAACTAAATAAAACCTTCGCAGCACATCAATTGGCAAAGATGTATGCATAACATACTGACATATGCCATCAAATCATTATAGAAGAATCAAACAGAAGAATAAAAAAGTTCAGGTAAAATTAGTACAGGAAGAAGAACGATATGACATCACAAGAAGAACGAAATAACATTAAAACTAATCTGCCTTCAACTTGCAGTACAAGGAGCAGTGCTCAGATTTCCGGGAACTTATAAACCCACATATTCAACAGGTATTAAAATGGGAAAACAATATACCATACCCAGATTATACAACATTTCCATGGCAAGAAGTAAATGTAAGCCTACAAATCCAAAACTTCAAAAGGCACATTTTGTAAGTTCTTGCACGACATTTAAGCAGCAAGAATACTATGATCCTCTATGGACCACTCGGCAATGAGTTTTTGACTTGATTACATGTACCAAGAAAATGCATCTGTTGCAACAGAAACACATGTAATAGACTCAAATATTTTACAATATATCCATACACAGTTCTGGTACCCAAACAATAATTGTTTTTACTTGGGTAACAGGGAGCATCTGGCATCCAAGTACCCATCCATTCTTAGTATGCGGTAGTATGGTCACTGGCAAGAATACTGAGTGAATATCTTGCAGCATTTACTTAGAGCACATTCAGTACTGGCTAAGCACAGTGAAATATGCCTGACTGTTCTGTGACTGGTTCAATTGCTCAAAGTTACTAGCTTAATGGCTCAACATATTATGCACAAGAATGGCTATGGGCAGATTTTTCCACAACAAGTTAATCTTAATGTTAATGGGAGATTAATGTGCAGTGGAAAAACCGGCCCTAAATCTTTTCATATTACCAAATACTTGTTTACAAGTGTCCAATTATCTTTAACTACTTTGAATTAAACAAAAATAAATGCACTAAAAATAATTTTCTAACTTTAAAAATTTTCTAATTTTTATGTCATTTTATTCTGTCCAGCGCCGCTGTCCAGTATTGTATGTGGCACTATACAAATTCATTTTGTGATTGTGATTGATTGATTAAACCAACAGGACTGTCCCTATTCTATTACAACCGTAAGTGAGACCGAAAAAAATACCATTTACTTCGTCACCAGAAAAAGTGCCCCACATGTAAAAGCAATGAACAGAATCAACAACAAACAATAAAATCAACAATTAAATCATAATCCGAGAAACTTAAATAAAACAGCGACATTTTTGGTCTTATCCAGAAAGTGCGTTCTGCACTCACGCTGCAAATTTAAGCCAACGTCTGTGGTACTTCTGTGGTACTTGTATGGTTTATATATTTCATGCTCAGCAGACACGGACTGGAGAGACACATTCAAAATCATCAGTGAGAGACAACTCAGTGCCAAACGGACCGCCATGCCTAGGGTTAAATGATGGTAGCAGAAGCCTTCATTTTATCACATGTACACTGCTACTACTACTAATACCACCACAACTTTCAGTTTGTGTTTAACAAGCCTAAATTTCCAGTTACCCCAGGTGAAACTAGTTACTGCAGGTGAGGCTGGGTGTCCACTGTGATTTCTAGAGCAGGTTTTTAAAGGCCAAGTACCAGCAGCATCAAAGCACTTACGTACACTGGACAGTGAATTTATTCTGTATATTATTTTTTAAAGAAAACTACTACACTTTGTTTCATGGAACACTTCAAAAGAAATCCCTTTCACATTCAGCCGCTGCTCTCAATATCAAAACGGATGAATTTAGTGGAAGACTGTTTCTCTTATTCGAAGTCTGTCAGCCTTCATTATCAGTGATTGCAGTGAAAGTCATAATGACAACATAACATGCCCTACTCCTCATGTAAATTATTATCAGTCAAGTACTTACAACTGCGCCAATGACAGTCGCAACAAACAGGACGAATGCACCAATGACGATGCTGAGAACGACGCTGTTCTGATTGGGGCCGCCTGGCCGACTAGCGGTGCTGGTATCGCTGGATGCTGCTGCACAAACCCACAGCCAGCATTGCCATCAATGGCACTACATTACACACTGCACCATGTCCGTCCATCCATCAGTCCATCTGTCCCATACAGCCTTACTAATACTACTACTCAGTCTTGTAGTCAAGACCAGCAGTGCCAAGACCAAGAAGAAGACTTAAGACCAACAAATGAAACATAAAACAAATACTTATTGCTCAAAATAAAAGTTAATTTATCTTTTTGCTGCCTGTGCAGTCTTGGTCCTGAAACATAATTAGTGAAGTTTACAAAAAACGCAATCTTTTTTATTAACTGGCACAAAAAGGGTTATAATTTTATGACGTATACAAGCTAATTAATAATTGATTGGTCTCAAATACAGCTGAGACCAATCCTTCAAGACCAAGATCAAGACTGTAAAATTCCGGTCTCAAGCAGTCTCTTTAGCAATACCATGGTCTCGAGGACTACAGCTCTGCTGCTGCTGCTGCTCTTACTACAACTATCACTACTAATACTACTACTAATACCAAATACTAATTTCAGTATTTATCTACTAGCATTCTTTTCCAGAGTTATATCAGGCTTGGCCAGATATCTTCCAATGAAGTAAAATCTTACAAGATAATGGGAACAGTCTTTTTAGCATAGGTAGACTTTTTAATACCAGTGTTAAAGCACCAGAATATTCGATGAGCCACTGCCATATTAAATAAAATTACTACAAAATAACAAAAATTATGAAACCAGTTTTTGCCAACTCAAAATGCACACACCTGGTGATGCCACAACAAAGCTCAACATTATATCAACACATAATGCATGGAAATGAACCAAACTGAGCCGAACTGAACCGCTGCTTACTTAATATGACAGTCTAGAAGTTAACTTACCAGTCAATGAGCAAGTCCTGTTGTTAGCGTTCAGCAAGTACAGAGCTCCGACGTTGGGGCAGACACATCGACGCTGTTCAGGCGTCGTCAGTGAATGCAGACAGATGTGTGAACAACCGCCATTCATTAACGCACATACACTTTGTCCTGTGTCAGCAACAACCTCAATTTAATATCAACATTAATCCCTTCACTTCCGACTTGAGTGGTTTTATGTCGTCGGCTGGGCGCTGGAAGAACATCTGGCCTATCAGATATGACGATTGCTTGTAGAAAATCTCCCTGCTAAATTCCAGTTTTCAACCATATTCGATTCCGTGGTCAGGACCAAATCAAGTAAACTGTCTTTATCTTGTAAGTCTAATGACATGCTGAATCAAAAAATAACACTCCTGCATTTAATTAGCAAATAACTCCTCATGAGAATATTTTTACATTCAAATAATTTTCGACATTTATACCGGGAAAATTAAAATCACCGACAATCACAGCTTGCTAGTATGTGTGTGTGTGTGAGCACATCAGTTCTGGATACTGACAAGTGCAACATACATCTCACTACCACAATAATTCAACTTTTCAGACATGGCGTTATATTAATGACATAAATATGACAGACGGAAATCTAATTCAGAAACAACAAAAGAATTTTTGGAACAATGGTAACTCACCCTGCGGCTGTTGAAGGCTGTGATACACGACAATGTCGTTAAAGTGACTCAGTCCATTAACGACCACTTTCACTGCAGCTTCGTTATGCATTACCTTCTGTGACTTGTGGATCCTGTACACCGAACGATTGCTGGTTTTACCCCAGAAGATCCAGTTCTGCGTACAGAGCAACAATACACAACATAAATGTGTTACCATCTATAAAATGCAATTAAGTCTGACAAACATTTCTAAAATGATAACACCAAAAATAAGACAAAAGCTGGGCTTGAATTAAATTAGCCTCGTCGATAACTGAGCGTCAAGATACTGGATTCACTATATGGTGGCAGTATCAGTGTATAAATTTATAAGTTAGACTGTAACGCCCCAACATCGACTTTGATGCCTTCGCCACCTCGCCACCTTTGACTTCCAGAATCTAATCAGGTCATCAGTAGAGGCCAGTGGATATTCCCTGTCAGTTTTCTCAAAATCTTGAAGGCATTCATGAGATACGATGGTAACAGTATCTGTCTGGATAAAAGGATGAACGAACGATCGTGGTGGACAGACAGCCTGAAAACATAATTCCTCCACAGACACTGCTGCGTGGCACAAGCATAAAAAAGACAAACGAAAACATCTACCTAAGTGTAGAAAGGAGTTGATCAAAGGACAAAAAGAATAGGCAAAGTCAACCAAAATCATCGACAGATAATATCACCAGGAAAATTAAGCCAAAATGACAGCCGTGCTGTCAGTATGACTTCATTTAATTAACATGTTATATCTAACAAGCAGGAAGACAGATAAACAACGGACTGACAATTTTTAAAAACTCGACAAGTCACCACACTATGAGAAGAAACAGAGAATTCGTCAAGCTGGATGATCTAATGATATGGCATCAAATGGCAAAACCATCATAGGTCACCGAGTGATGGATACAAGAAGAATACATAAATTTAAAAAAAAACATGATGATGACAATGACGATGATGAGGATTACGATGATGCCAAACAGCCTGCGATATGGCTGCTGCTGTCAGTTTTTGATTTAATAATTGCATAATGTAACTAACCAAGTAGCTGACCCGCCATCTGTTCTAGTGGGCATCTTATTAGCAACCACAGGGAAACAAGCTGTAGAAAGCCACCATTACCGTCACTGGTTTTGTTAACTATGTTGACCAAGTGAAGAAAGACGAACAGCCAAGAAGGCTCACTGTGTTACCTTAAACACTGCGATTCCAGTGAGTCCTTCGTCAGCATGAGTGAACTCATCAACTATCCCTTCCTGCTTAGTCGTCAAGTCCCAGCTCAACACAGCAAACTGGTGACTATCAATCAACAGCAGGCGATTCTCCTCCAAATCTGTCAATGAACGTTCACCATTCTTTACCAGACAGCACTTTACACATGACAGTCATCTCTAAGGCGCTCAGGTATGGCATTTGATTTGTTGGTGGTGGAAAATTTGGGAATATGTAACTTACTGAGAACAACTGCAATTAACAATTATCCATCAAACCAGTTCCGACAAGCCCTGCTATTGCACAGGGACCGCATGATGTGCTATGTTAGTATGTTATTGCTGTTTCACGAGGTATGGGAGATAAAGGTTTCAAACCGCAAAAGTGACCTTCAAGGTTATTCAACGGCATTGGCAATGGTGCCATTCAATATGCCACATACGATTTCCTATTAGTCTTCGATTGCAACTATGTCTCGATCTTGCACCATTTCTAAGATATTATCAGTTATTACTCAAAATTTAAAGAGGTCACGTGACTCTGAACACATCCCTTTTGGAGCTAATAATATATCATGCATGCACTAGTACTAAGGTGTATCAATCAGCACATGAAATCTGAAGTGCCTAGCTTCACCAATTCCAAAGATATGATTGGGGCAAAATTTAAAAAACGGGTCATGTGACCCTGCCCACGCTCATTACGGGGTAGTCTGTCATCACAAGACTAGCACTTGATATATGCCACCTGCAAACAAAATTTGGCAACTCTCGCTTCAGCCGTTCTGAAGATATGATTGTGGGCTTCAAAACTGAAAATGGGTCATTTAACCTTGAATATGCCCCTTTTAGGGGTGGTTTGTCATCCGGAAGCTATCACTTGATATAACATACCTATCCTCATAATTTGATGACTCTAGCTTCAGCCGTTCGTGCATCACTCATCGACCTCTACCTACATGCCAAATTTCATTGAAATCGAAGAAACATTTGCGGACAGACGGACGTACGGACGGACGGATGGACGGACATTTGAGACCGGCTTTATTAGTTCGACTCAGAAGAGTCGACTTAAAAAGGTAAAAAGCACCATGACAGCATCGTAGGCAGGGTACTCATTAAGCCCATAGGTGGACACATGACACAGTCTGTGACATGTGGTCACGGTGATGCCAGACCTACGGTTACATTCCCAGCCAAAAATCACTGACACTGCCCCCTGGCCATTTCTCATTTCCATTCCTGCTAAGGATAGGAGGCTGAGTTGACCTCAGTGGCTGGTTAAGCAAATAAGTCACTACGTAAGTAGATTGATATAGCGCAAATATCGTCAATAACCCCTAATGTGCTGGCTGCACTAGTATCGAGTAAACACGTACGTTTTAAGTAAATGTGGGAAACAAGTCTGCACTCCAAGAGGGAGTACCAGACCGTTAGGCAACTGAAAAAGCCCAACACTGCCAACAGCCGTAACTGTTGCAAGAGAAACACGGTACTGCCAGTAGGTAATGGCTGGCAGAATGCAGATGCCAGTGCGTGTCAGAGGCGCTATATAAATTAAATTCACATTTTTGTTGACTGACTGACTGATAATTTCGTACCAAGAGTCATGCCAGTTGGATGAGTCACCCACTCATCAGCAACACACGAGCGGTTTGATCCATCCAATCCAGCCTGGAATATACACGGCTTTTGACCAGCCTGGCCCCAGTACAAGTACCTGCAATGCAATGCACACTAATTAGCTTGTCACAAATTCTCACCATCTAACTCCTACGACCTCATGCCTAGAAATGGAACGCATCTATTCTGGAAACAGTAAATAGGTACGGTAAGTCCTGAAGTAAATGACTAAGGAAGTAAATAAGTAAGAAAGAAAGCATAAGGAAAGAAGGAAAAAAAGAAAGGAAGGCAATCTAGAATTGCTAATTTTTTCCCCCGAGGACCCCCGGACTTCCCACTTTCTGAAGAGGGAGCAAGGGAAGGTGGAAAGGGGAATGGGGTTGGAGAAAGGAAGGAGTTGGAAAGAGGGAAAGGAAAGGGGCAGAGGGAAGGGAAAGGTAAGAGGAGGGAGGTGCTCCCCCAAACAAAACTTTACCACTAAACCACTACAGTCAAATGACCTTTGACAACCACCATACACCACCCACAACGGCAGCAGCCTCAACACCCTGCAGCAAGACAAGATGCACCTTTGGGTGCGAAATCACACAAACAGTTACATATTTAGATGAACATTCACATATTCGAATGCGAATGCAATGTGCCACAAAACAGCCATATGATGAACAGTTACCCTTGTCCTGGCCGAGGATCCACCACAAGGGTTCGAGGACTGTCGACATCAGGTGATGTGAACAGTACATGACGATGTCCACTGTCAACAACAAGTGCCTCTATCTTTGCACTGCCATGACGCGGACCACTGTCAGCCCAGTACAGTACTCCATGCACCCAGTCATAAGCCAAGGCTGTAGGAGTATCAATTGCTGTGGTGATGAGTTCTTTCTGCTCCGTGCCACCCACCTGCATCCTAACATAACCAGTCACGACATGCTCACACAACTACGGTGTTTTCAATCGCTGAGTGTAAAGTATAGTAAAGTAAAGTATACGTCGATTTGTATAGCGCATCGTCGTAACTACCTCAAATGCACTCAGACATGGATCACACAGTGTTACCTGCAAAGTGCACCATGCCTGCCTTTACTCCCCAGCCACAGAGCATCACTGCCCTTTGGCTGGTACTCATTTTACCGTCCCATGGAGGGTTAAAGGCTGAGTCGATCTGGGTGGTTTGTTACATACCAAAATAAAGTGCCACCTCCGGGAGTCAAACCCGGACACAGTCACCCATCCCAGTACTAACCGGGCTGAGTGTAGGTTAACCTCATTGATCCAGTTGTCCAACCAACATTCAACAATATCACAGCAGTGAGCACCACAAAATGAACAATAAGACACCAACACTCACAAAAGTGCAAAGACACATGCTGGCAATGTTTTTATCACTCGTGACCTCTGACCTACTGACCCCAAAATTAATGTGTTTCCAGGACTCCTCGTGGAATATGTCTACGTCAAGTTTGGTGATCCTAGCTGCATTGGTTTTTTAGATATCGTACGGAAAAACGGACAGAGAGACAGATAATCGAAGGTAAAAACCATCGACGTGGGTAACTATGACTGTTTGATAACTAACAAAAGTGTTCCGCATCTGTCAGAGCTTTATTGCTGCTACCAGCAGTTCTGAGGCCTGGTTTACAAAAATCTTAGGACAAACATAAGAAAAACTAAGATTTTCCTGAGTCACACTTTATCCTAAGAATAACTTAAACAAACTTATGCATAACTTAAGAAAAATGCAATTTCTCAAAAAATAACTTAGCATTTCCTCACAGAATTGTCTGCATATATATATATATAT
>Ga0209780_1000701_pt1 | contig 19212 bp, 8 predicted proteins | sample WorMetexBAHAMAS2_FD_187384 | JGI IMG/M metagenome (GOLD analysis project Ga0209780, IMG submission 187384) | Marine gutless worms symbiont microbial communities from Max Planck institute for Marine Microbiology, Germany - Inanidrilus exumae... | ecosystem: Host-associated > Annelida > Digestive...
TCCCCCACCAACGATTTTTGGCACCAGAAATGTAGAGTCCCTGGGCTATCGTACGGTGAAAAAAAAATTGCCGAAAATTTCAACCGGCTGAGTAGGGTGCACCAACGTCACAGACAGACGACAGACAGACGACAGACAGACAGACGGATCTGCGATAGCATATAGCGAACGTGAACGCGAGTTCACATCCGCTAAAAATCATGCGATATAATATCTGTTAAAACTGGACAATAACTGCAAAAAATCGAGTACGACGATAATAATCACACTCAGAATACCGCGGGCTAAGAGAGATGGAATTTAGTCTGAAAAAGTGCGGTGTTCATCAAAGATGAAGCCAAAATTGCGAGAAGAGTTCATTAAAAATTTTCGTATTCTGGCAAGTTGTTTTTGGGTCTGATAAGCATTTCTAACAGTCTAAGCAAGTAAGTAAGTTTCAACAAGTTAAGATTTAAAAGACTTGCAGTTATCTGTTGAAGACCATTTGAAGATGATGCTTGTGTCATGCAGTTGAATGCCATATAGGTAGTGGCACTGGTCAAGGAAGGGAGAAGATGAGATCGAGTACTAAGAGGATCATAATGTACATAATGAAACGTAGAGGGCCGAGAACAGATCTAGCCTTGCGAATGGGAACACCACAGGCCTACCGGTAACTCACCGGCATGGGTCTCCCCAGATCGAAGCTGGCTTTTGGCCGGTCAGAGTATCGTCAAGCAGACTTAAAACTGATCATTCGTGAAAATGTGCGACCCATCACTGCCAACAGTACTGCAAAGGCTTGCATATCGTTTGGAGTTATTTTCCATTGAAGTTGTTCAGTGATTCTGCAGAAACAGCTACTTCAGTTCACCCAGCTTTTTCCAAATGTTGATTGTTCAAGCCTGCGCGTTTTGTACAACACCAGTCAACTCCTGGCTTATATTTTCGTTGTAGGAATGATATTGATTGCTTTTTGCACTAAAACATATAGTGGCAGAAGTATTTATCAATTTTATCACACAAACTTCAGTAATTGACTAAAAACAAATTATGTTGGGTTTTCTGTGTTTTTTTTCAACAAACATTTGGGTTTATTCTCAAAACTTCAGTGGTGACCGTTGATTGTCAGATAGTGGGTGTGTCCATGGCGGATGATGCGCAAATGTTTTGTGAACGCGAGAGATATCTCTTTGTGTAAGTTGTGCGTTGATGAGCGTCGTATTAACATTTTTTATAGGACAGTTTAGTGGTAACGGTAGTATACCAGTCATGATCACGAGAAACAGCTGCATTTTGTTGTAACTTTTTAAGATGGAAAGTGTATATTTGCACTTGGGAAAGTGCGAACGATAATACTAGGCTCATTTGGGTGAACTGACCGTAACTGTGGCAAAAATTGTCAAAATTGATAGATTTAGTTCGGCTTACCAAATATATTCTGATAAAGTGGTCTGCAAACCCTTGGATGACCAGTGACTGGTGGCAGGATTCTCAGAATTTGCGAAGCATTTCTATTGGTAACCGGACACTTCGCCTATTGGTAATTTCGCCTATGAGACATTTCGCCTACTAGACACTTCGTCAACTGCCTGGACAGTTTGCCTGCAGATTGCTCATTTTGCCTACAAGACTGCCAGAAAAAAATCAGATGTGTAACATAATAATTGCTTTACGTTGCAGTCGCACAAACATTAAATACTTTTTTATCCATGATCCAGAATGTTACTATAAATGTATGGCTTATGAAGTCACTTGTTGCACACGACGACTGTATATATTTTTAGGCGCAAAACTGATGCGACACGAACCGTGTAATTGTTACTAGTTGTTGTTGTATTATCAATCAATCACTAGCCTAGCTGGCGGGAATGCCATTATTGCATACCTTGCTAATCTGACTTTGCACTGTACCTTTATATGATGGGATCATTTCTCAAACGTCTTAATATGGACCTTCAGTTGCACTTTTTTACTTAAGTTATTCCACGTACCATGACAGTGTGAACAGATGTGAAGTCAAGTCATTGTCAAGTAGCTTTCAATGAACATCATCATTGTCATTTAATTGCTCAAAACCACACAGTGAACAGACAGTAGAATTCAGTTAGGTAAAGAGCATGTCAGCAACTGTGGATGTTGACGTCATCGTCGGCGATGCAAACAATCTGCCACACTTCAACGAGGCCCAGTACACAAATATGTCAGCAATGAAATTCTACTATAATAAACTAAGATTCAGTTACAGTAGTGGAGTTACACATCAATGTGCATCCTGTCCTTTTAGCACCGAGAGTAAGCCTACAAAGACTCTGACTATGGGTAGACATGATCTCACTTTACCATGTGTGCCCACTGCCCAACCACACTGTGCTGACTGTGGTACTTCTACACCGTATGTGCACCATGCGCTGCCCCTGGTTGCAGTCAGCAAAAACGACCCTGTCGCAATTACGGGAATTGATTTCGACTACTGACTACAGTAGGGATGTTAAAATCATTTTAAAACAATTTTATTGCCGAAACCAAAAATTTGATTTTTTTTATTACCCTTTTCGTATGCACTACGTACCAAACTTTAAATGCAGTATCAGTGAAAGGTTGGTCGAAGTTACGCATTCCAGATCCAGAAATGCTGAAAGACAGCCCCAGCTCATTCCCATGCTTCAGTGGTGGCAATGTGACTAAAACCTGCCAGAACAGCAGGGATGGTCCAGGCAGCTGTGCTGTACTTAGTGAGACTGTCAAGAGAGTCTCACTTAGTACAGCCTCTACCGTCACGTGCATTGAGCAATTAGTGGATTCCAGGAAGCCACAACATCCACCTGTTTCCGGATATGGATTAACAACCCTAGTTTTGACACCGACCGATGTTTGATATTTGCTACCACCAACACCGTGGTGGCATGTCAAAAAAACACCACCACCAACCGAGTTGCAAATTCCTGCCACCATAACAACATTACCTACAATAAACGCAAGGACTGCAAATGGCATGCACTGCTGCCAGACCCTGCTCGGCAGGTATAAATTGTGTAACAGTTACACAGTGTGTGTTACACATTTTATATGTTGGGTGTAATATTTTATACCCAACTGGAAAAACTATAAATAGGACTGTTCAAGAGCTGAAAACTATAAATAGGAGGACATAACATACTGAGGTAGATGCGTTGTTTGCTTGTTGTCACCAGGTGTGTGGTTTATGCAGGTGGTCATGATTGCACGAGACACCTGGACAGAGAGCGAGGTTTACAAGAGTGCCGGTGACAGTGAGACTGTAGAGTTCTTGCCAGCGATTGCTGGCAGCGTGCTGCTGGCTAGTCTGCTGACGGTGTGTGCCATGTTGGTGATGATGACGGGCGCCTCACCGACCCAGTCCAAGGACAATGTCTCGAGCAGTGAAGACGAGGAGGTGATGAGGTCATGTCGGCGTGTTGCAGCCCGCCGCTTCCGTTCACTGTCCGTCTCCGTGGATCTGCAGCACTCTGCGGATCAGTGGAATGGAACGGCTGCAGAGGCGGGAGGAATTGCTGCACGAACTGGCTGGGAGCGACAACAGCTGAAGGTGTTGTCTGGTGCCAGTGACCGCTACCGGACGATGTCGACCAACTACATCGAACGTTACCGTGCACTGCACTATGCTGACTGTGCCGATCTTGCCATGTGGAAGGCTCAGGGTCTTGAGATGCTTCGCCGTGTTCCCGAGGCTTTCCCATTTCAAAGTTTGCCAGTTGACTGCCGCCTGAAGGTGTTCTCGATGCTGAGTATAACGGAACGAGGCCAGGCAGCACGCGTCTGCAAAGACTGGTGTGCTCTGCTGCGGATGCCAGAGTTGTGGTCAGACGTGGACTTTCTCTCGTTTGCGTTTTGTCAGCCTTGTGCCAAAACTGGACGTGACTGCACACTGCTGTGCTACACCACTTACAGAACACGGATGAAATCATTCTTCCGCTTTCTGTTTTCCATTCGTCCAAAGATCCGTCGTCTCCGTGCATCTTTTGACATCGGGCACCACCGTGATGGCTGGTTAGAACAACTGCAGGTGAGAATCGCGGTATTATTACATACACCATACTCATTATTACACAGTAGTTGGGCGCCGTGGACCAATCCACGTTATATCAAGCGCAGGGTTCTACTGAAATTAGCTGTTTTACCGATCCAAGTCAAACTCAGATGCTGTCAGCAGCTGTAGCATAACTGGACAACTGGTGGAGCAGTTTATCTCATCCTGTCGCGGCTTCCCACCATGCTGCATATTCCGATGCGATACTACAGCATGCAGTTGATTGGGATCAAATCATAGTGTTTAATGCTTGTGACAGATCGACCTGCTGTATCTAGGAAGTGAATCAAACGACTTACTGTTGTCATTTGGCTAATAGAATGTGTTATTTTCTCCTCTCTCCCATTCACTGCCTGCACCTGTAGTTGTGAACAGCTGTCATGAGCAGATGGGTGGGCCAAGAGACTGATCAATATGAGAATCAGATAACTGCCTGCCTGTCTGCCAGTAGATAACAATGTTCACTAGGAGCACGCAATACAGCAATGTTATTATAGCGATAGGTGCAGCAGTTTATTGGACCTTAGTGCGGGTCGTTGGCTGTGTTGAATGGTCGTTCCATAAGAAGTTGGGATCCTCGACGTTACCCATATCATGACTGAGTCTGTGTAATAGAGATGTACAATATACCAAGGTTACAATGTATGTGTTGGACGAATGCATTTGCTGCCGTGAGGGGTGACAACACGACAGTGCAGCCTTATTCCTAATTACTTTGGACTCTTGTTAATGATGACTTAGTCCATTTACCACCAGAACTGACAGAATGTCAATCTGTTGACTGCAAGATCAGATAGCCAATATCAAGTGGATAAAGGTTCATTATGGGTTGCATTTTACACACTGGATTCGTGTTTATATTTGTATGTTTTCGTTGTTAACACCACTGTAACGTTCAAAGATATTATTTTATCATGCTGTCCACATCTAGTGGAAAACTTAATGTAACGGTCTGGCATTTGACCGTATGTTCCGTCAGCATATTCGCTGTGACTCACCAGGGGGCAGCATGCGACGTGGCCAGCATGCATTTCGGCCCGACAATAAAGAGCATCGGGATACTTGTTTTATCTTATGTTGGCTGTACCATTCCACATAAGAAAGATACCACCAACATAAGATAGGATGACATGGTCATCTAGAATCACACCATGTCTGATCATCTTACACCATCCATCTGCCTGTGTGCGTTGCTGCGTCAGAAATGTTCTCAGTATTTCTTTGTACAACTTGACGTGCCTCTGGTGATGGTAATATTGTGTACTGCACAGGGTCTTGTTCACACCGCACGATGCCAAGAACTTGTCGACATTGATCTGAACTGGAAAGAAACTCCGATGAAGCCGGTTGCATTCAGTCTGGGCTGCAATGCGACGTGGTCGACGGGTGATTACTACGACCTCGTCTATCAGCACCGACATCGACAGCGTCTCTTTGTCAAGTTCTTCGACTTGCTCGTCTCTCTCGCGCCAAACGTCCGTCGGCTGACGATCCCGTTTGATTGGTCGGAACGTTCCGTGCGGACGCTGTCTCGCCTTCGGCAGCTGGAGTCTCTGACGCTGCACCAGTACTTCTGGATGCAGAGCGTTGATCCGTACTTCGTGGAGCAGGTGGTCGCTGCGGCGCCGTTGCTGCGCACTCTGAGTCTGGAGGTCTGGTCGCCGAGCGGCAATGGTCTTCAGTCGTACACAATCCGTTCACCGACACTGGAGCATCTCGACGTCTCGCAGTGCCGTGGCTTCTATCTCGGCGACGTTTCACTGCCACAACTCAAGTCAATCGTCGTCAGTCGACAGCCAATGAGTGGACCGCTGAGTGACTCATCGCCCCACCCACTAGCCTGCCTCCTTCACGTGCTCAGCACTGGCGCTCCCTCACTGGACACTCTGAATGGCTTCCAGCTGCCTAGTGGCTGGAGCACTGACAGCTGTGTCGAAAACCAGGCTCTGGAATCACTTCTGAACAATGTCTGTGCATGTGACATCCACAAGCCTACTTAATCATACCACATTTAATGGGGTGGTTCACAATATATTCACAAAAAAATCAGGTTTAAGCTATAAACTACGGCACCCTCCAGATGTGTTCCATTAGGCAGTTGTGTTATTCTGCTAATATTTCAGCTTCCTCTTTTAGCCAGAAGGCAGTGCTCATTGCTCAATTTGACTGTGTCCATTTCATAGCATTTACATTTTAGCACCAATATTAACAACGCATCAGTTCGATAATATAATACAAAATTTATTGCTGAATTGACTACTTTCAGGTCAGAATCTAATTAAGCAGACAAATATTGCAAAAAAAACAAAGAATTTGCAACGACGGTCAACATTTGGGGTAACGGAGCACCCACTTCAAAAGTAGAAATTTTATGCTAATAATACAGTTGGTAAATAGAACAACATTAGATGGTGTCCTGAACTCTACCTTAAAGTTGATTTTTTTAACCACCCTAACATCGCTTAGTCATTTGCAAACACTGGTACATATACTTATTCATATCACCTTTAGTTTTTGGCATAATGCCATGTACAGGTAGGCTAGGGATTACTGTGAATATACATAGATACATATACGTGTATAATTCATATAAACGTGAAAGTTTTTTTACCGATAATATAGCTTGCCATCATTCTGCATTTTGTATTTATTGCGTGGCCTGAGATGTTTTCATCAGGTCGTGTGGAGTGTTATATTATCACTGTTTTAACTTCGTTGTAAGATCTGAACTTTGAGCATCACTTATATGCTCTGCTGTCTTGGAGTTTTTATCTATGCTTTGTCGTCGTTGACGCTGCACGCGGTGTGTTGTTGTAGCATACTGTGTGGATTGTTTATTAATTCCAAGCTAAACGTTCAGCAACCAGCAAGTTTTAGCTGTAGAGCAGTTTCTGGTTGAAAACTTGCTAACTCTTGTGTCGAGATATCGCGGAGCTGATGGTACGACTGTGTCAAACTAGCCTCATCAGCATAAGTGTTGCAAGTAACTGGTCTTCCATCTTCCTCAATACTTCTCTAACTTCTTTTATGCTGCACTGTTTTTTTGTCAGCTCCAGCTATGTGCTAGGCTTGAAAGACTCTTCTCAAACTACTGATAATGTGTTGAGTGAACTTTAAACGTTATGTAACAAAGTAATAATGGTTTGACCACTCCTGTGATACATAATGCAGTTGACACTGCTTACAGTAGTAGTGGATCCAGGATTTGGCAAGGGGTTCGTCACGTCTGGGGGAGAGAATCCCCCTGGCCAGTTACCCCTATATAGCATACAAGGGCCTGGGTGATTGACAGCTTACTCCTGACTGTCTGTCCACTATCTTCATATTATTTGATATGACACTACAGTGAGCATTCACTGCTGTAATTGCTTGAGGATAGAATACAGAAACAGAAAATTAAGGGAAAAAAACGTTAATAATATATAATCACTGTCATCGCTGCTGTGCTGAGAATGATTAAGTCAGTATCCACTGTTGCTGGTGCCACACGTTACCCTTCACTGTGTTTTCTTCTCATACTTGAGTCATCAACAGCTGGTACTCGGCTTTGCCTTCCCATCCACAGCTGGTACTCTGTCACTCACTCAACTGAAATGGCAGTTAGGATAAAGAACAGCCAGTGGCAGTGCAGTGCAAAGTGGAATATAGAGTGTAAGTATGCAGATGACACATGATGCCAAGGCTCTTATCATCTGAATTGATTGACATCTGACTCATTTGGTTACTCCGGCTGTGTGAACATCAATCTACCATGTAGGAACAAAACTGTAGAATACAATGAGTAGACGTAGACGTATGCTGCTGGTAGTTTTTTTCTACCTGTTTGGATACTTGTACGTCTTAGTGGACAGTAAGCACCGTCTCTTTAGGTGGTCATTGGTAATTGTTTTTTGTCAGCATCACTGTTGTTGTCACCTAGCGAATGACCGATTCGTCCACCAGTAGAATGGTCATCAGTGATACATTGTGAACCTCACTTCGTTCCCGATGTCGTGCCGCACTAATTCTTTTTACATGTTCGCATTTCTTGATAGCAGCATGTCAGGATGTTATGGCTTGAACCAATTCATGTATTAGGTTGCCTGCAGTTTTCCAGTAGAACAATAACAGGAGCGGTCCTTATTTCAGATCAAAGCAGGTGTGCTGATACACTCAGGTGTGCTACAATCAGAACCACTCAGTCACTGCTACACACTGGCTGCCATATGTATTCAATCTTGACTGTATATGGTGAGCACCATGTGAATTGCTGGCACTGAGATTGTTACCTTCCCCTCCAAAGGTGGTGGGAGGTTATCTTTTCGTCGGCGTCAGTATGTAGGTAGATATATATGTCGGTGAACAACCTCCTGGCGCCAATTCAAGTCCGATTGTCACCAAACTTTGTCAGTCATACCCTTCGCTACAGGGGATGAGGTGATTAAATTTTGGAAGGTCAAGGTCGGTGGGGGAGGTATGCACTCTACTGTGCGCTTCTAGTTTTGTATGATCCTAGCCCAACATGTAGCCCAACATGTATGATGCTTTGTGGATGACAAAATTGTATTCACCAAAAACACGAGGTCAGGAGAACATTTAAATACATATCTAATGTTGCCTGAGTGGGCTTAATTCTAGACTTGACTGATAAGCTTACAGTCCCTGAACTTGACCACATAATACATCTTCTGTATGTAACTTTCAGAATCAATTTTCCTGTATATGCAGAAACCAAGTGTTATTTGTGTGGCAGTAAAGCTCTGAATTGCTCCTATGTGTGTTGTAACATACTGCTGGATAACCTGTTTTTTGTTTGTTGTTTTCAATGTAAACAGTGTTTATATTGCTTTGTTGTCGGTCACTTCAGTGTGTTCTGCAGCGGGATGTGTTGCTGAGCATGTAGTATTACAGTCACTGCAACTGTCATTATGGCTGCTAGATTGATGATCTCACATTAAGCTGTTAACATTATGGCTACTCTAACACTTTGGGTTGGTTGAAATATTAGCTGCAACGCAGAAACGGCCAGAATTAAAAAAAAAAACAAATTGATGTATCACGTGTAATCACTAAGGCTGCCACACTGAATAATGTAAGAAGAACAATTAAAGAGGACCAGAAGTTTTTAGGATATTGTCACATCAGTGAATTCGAAAGCCAAGTCAGGAATGTGAACTTGAGAAATTGTAATTACCTGCAGTTGTGGTTTTGATAGTGCGGTTTTAGTGTTGCATCTGTCAATGGTAGTGTTATAGGCTGCCGCATATTGACTCCAAAAATTGGCAGGAAAATGAAACCCAGCTGTGAAAAAGCAGGACGGACTGTGCGGGGTTGACTCCCATCTCTCATAACTTCATTTTAAACCTATATTTCTCCTTTTTTGTAAGTGAATTTCACTTGTTATAGGTATGATATCAGCCTCGAGTTTTTGATAATTTCATTAATTGGTAGTCAGCCAGCACAAGAATGTCATTATGTTAGAAGTTTTAATCTAACTGAGCAGCTGTCTCAACGTTATTTTAAAAATTCCGTTTGATGGATTAGCTGCTCACGATGTGATAACAGTCTGTTAGTCACGTATTAACGTACAAGCCTGTAGTGTTGCCGTTAGATAGCTGTCTTAGCCTTTTAATTATCCAGGTTTTAAAATCCTTCTGTGAACAGCAGTATCAAAAACTAGTTTGTGTTGTTTTATTGATAGGCAGTTTATAAGCTGGCTCTTGCTGCAGGTGTATTAGCTTAGACGTTGAAAATGATGTGCTTGGAATCGCTGTGTGGCTGATGTTGTCAAGTCTGACCTTTTGTATTTGACATTTCTGTGCATTTCTTTTGTGCGTGTAATGTATCAGCTATCAGGAGATGGTGCCTTCTCAAACAGGACATTCACTGTGTCTTAATTATGAACATGATTTTGGCGGTGTACTGTGTTTTATGCAATCCATAAGTAAACTATCAGCAATCCTAATATATCACTGTACTTAACACATTGAAAATGTGTTGTAGGTACATACGAGTACCGTAACCTGTTCACGGGGCGACAACTGTCTGGATAACGTGAAATTCCTTGACATTTCCCTGACTCTTTGTGGCACTCCTACCAGTGGTGTGGTTGAGGGGGAATGCTGTTTCCCCCAAATATTTTTTGGGGGAACGCCATTACCCCAAATGATGTCAGGACAGGGGGAACTGTGGTACAATAGCGTTTCACCAAACAGGCTTGTAAAGAAATGCAAAGTCTATGGTAACAGTTAACAGTTCTTTTATTAAAGTGAAATGCTTGATTTCGTAATTTGTATTGGTGAACCGGTTATTTGTCCCAATTTTCTGTAATACTGTTTAAACTGCACGAAATTTATAAGTTTATTCTCAGTAAAATCGTTAAAAACGTCAGTGCACATTCTACAGAAAAGTTCCTGATGATTTATTAAGCAGCAAAATCCTTTAAACAGACTTGTGATACAAGGCAGCCTGCAACAGTACTAAACACCAGTGTAGATGCATGTGTGAAATCAGTAGTAAACAGTTTTCCCTGACAAAATTTTTCCCTATTACTTTCCTGATATTTCCCCGACCTTTGGTCAGTTTTCTGATGTAAACCCGACAGCTGGTAAATTCCCTGACATTTCCAGTTTTTCCAAACAAGTGGTCACCACATCTACACTGTATCTCAGAAAAAAAACACCCCCAACATTTTTAGCCGTAACTTGAGCAAACGTTTTCTGATTTGAATAATTTTTGGCACAAATATTACCAGTAATATTTGTGCAAAAAATATTAATGCACATTAATTTCATGATATTCTTACATACGCTGCGTTTTAATTTGATGTAGTATCCAGGTCACATTCTACTCAGATAAAGATATGGTAATGGGCAAATTCCAGAAATTTACTTGTATTTAATTTTGCGATTCTAGTCAAATCACGAAAATTTGATGCACACGAAATATAGGCGTATTACCGTATACAGATGTTATGTTTTGTGTTCACATAATTAACAAACGACTGCCACTTGCTTTTTTGTGAGCTAATAACGTGCCGCCGTGCCGAAACATTGGTCCACCGTGTCAAAAGACGTAGTTAACAGTAATCTACAGGACTTTTCATACACCCGTGAGCATCCCGGCATTGAAGGCACTGGACACACTGATGCAGTGATGCTGGCCAGTCACCTAAGCACAATAATCAAACGTGATGTGCTGCATTTCTGCGCGTGCATAAGTGTTAAAGAAGAACAGTCATTATGTAACTGCTGCGCGCGAGAAGTGAGATTGTTACTCAGTGGCTTTTAATGGGCATTTTGTACAGTTCATCATTCATTGTTAACCGTAGTGTACTGTCCTTCAAGCGCCGTCCTGCGTGTTTGATACGTGGTTGTTGTAAACAAACAAACGCAGTGCTTAGCATAGCTTCACTTTAACGTCAGTGTGTTCTACTTTGTGTGATTTTGATATATTTTCTGCATCATGTTCAGGGGCATCTATCCTTTTGGGGTCCTGGCAATAATTTGGATTGGGACGCAACATTTTGGCCCTGCTACTTATTCAGTTTTCATTATGTTGGGTTCAGTCCAGTCCAACAGCTATCCTGTAATTTTGCAATATGAACGCAATTCCATTTTCCAAGCCACTAGGAGATGACCACCGCCGCCGCCACACAAAATAACATAGTTCATGAAGACAACCTATGACGTTTGAACCTAGAGGAGTTTTTTGACCTTCCCAAAGTCGTAGGAGAGGATTGATGCCACTATTTGCTCTCATCTTCAAATTACTGTTACAGCCGTTTGACATTTGTTGTCCAGTTTAAAATGGCATGATGCTTGCATACCCAGTTATTACACGAGACAAATTTAATTTTGCCAGAGATTATGTCAGTGTACATATGATCTGTCATTAGTGTAGGCCAGTTGATTGTGTTAGAAGTACCGGTAAATTCCCGTCAACCAACCAATCATCCAGTTGACTGGCTCAAGGTATGGACCATCCTTCAGTCACACTGTTTGGCTGAACGATACAGTATGATATGCTTGGTATGTCGACAGCTTAACATACTGTGCACAACTTTACCAGAAAAAAACGACTGACACACAATGTCCTGTCCTGATGCAGACATAACATAATAATCAGCCTTCATTGCCCATAGTTGTTCGAATTTGTTTTAGTTATTCAGAAATATTTTCACAATATCTGAAGAAAATACTTTGGTAGTGTGCAGCGATGAATAGTATGTTTATCGGTCTAGCTTGAAAAACGTTTGGACATGCTGATGTTTCTCCCATCTGCCAGCTTGCGTGGCACTGATAGCTGAGTTGAAACCCACGTCTTGTATTGTGATAAAGACAAGCAATATTCACATGTGAGTTGCTGTTGTGTCGTGTGCTTTATTCTTTAATACTCGTCTCCGACGCACTGCCATTTACTTGCTGGCACTGATATTGTTTTATAAGATTCTAGCCGGACGTGTATGATGCTGGTGTGGATGACGACATTGTACTTGCTAAAAACATGAGGTCAGGAGAACGTTTTAATACATCATCCGATGTTGTCTCTGATCAGACTTGACTGGCAAGCTCACAGTCCCGAACTTGACCGTTTCATTTGTGGAACAATGTTATATGCCGAATTTCAACTTTTTCATTGTCATCTCAGTAATTCAAGTACACAACTGCTGAGTTAATATATACTTACGTCCCGTCTCGGCACACATACTGAGTAACTAACTCCACACAAATATTTCAATGGTCATTATCCAAGCAAGCCTAAGTATGTTAGCCTATTGTCCCTTGTTCCTCGTCCACTTGTTGCAAACCTGTGCATCCTCTCACAACAGACCAAAACTTATCACATTCTCCCGTAACACTTAACAACCACGTCTTTCTTGGGGGATAATAATAATAAACAATTAATAGGACAATTTCTAACGCGTTGTAACGCAAGTGTCCATCTGACTGCTGCTACCTCCATTGTTGTACAACGTTTGGTGCAAGACAGAGACATAGTGGCAATGGAAGACTAATAGGAAATCGTATGTGGCCTAACGAATGGCACCATTGCCAATGCCCTTGGTCAGCTTTCTCCAAACTGTCTAAGTCCACCTTTCCTAAGTGCACTATACAAAATGATTTTCTTCTCTCATTGTTCAGCAGTGAATAAAAGGATAGGATAAGTTCAGTGAGAAAATTTCCACAGTTTCATTGCTTCGATACTGTTCGTTGGGTGACAGGAACGTCATATTGCCAACAAAAACCTCCATCGATTCTGTCTAAAGGTCTTCACCTATACAGATAATTTTTACAGGCGGTATATTATTATCACTAATGATCATTATCCATTCATTGCCATATCGGTACAGCAAAGAGACGAATTACTGACACTTTATTTCAGTCACAAAATTAAGTCAGCAACATCGAGGCACAACGCATTGTCAATGAACGTGATCTTGAGTGAAAGAATCGTCAGCATCTTCCGATGTCGTGCCAGTCACTGTACTATCAGCCACACCTCCGTGGCTGCTGCTGCTGCCCTGAAATCATACGTGCAAAAATTCTCCATCCAGTATCAAAATATCAAAGCAGGAGAGAAATGGAATGCACAGGGAAACAAGGAATGCATGTCCAATATATTGCATGTTGCAGGGTTATACCCATACAGAAATGCAACATTTTATCAGTGTCAGGCGGCCTCTGCCACGTTGCCGATCAATATCATATCATTCGTCAACATAATTCCTGAACTGTTCTCTTCTTATATGATCAAGATACACAGGAATGAGCGTCAAGTAAGTTCAGTAAAAGTGAGTTTATATAGCACATTATCGTGACACCTCTAATGTGCTGCATGCATTAGTAACGTGCGAATAAACACGTCTAAGTGCTTCCTGAATGTGTCTCTGACGACTGCCGGATCCCTCAGGTAGTCTGGCAGCAAGTTCCACACCCACGGGCCAGCCATAGCGAAAGCCTGCAGCCGCCGGGCAAATGTGCCACGCCTGTAGCGGTGTACCTCCAGCAGTCGTTGACTGGCAGATCGTGCATCTCGCCGTGATACCACGTTGGAACTTGGAGGTTGGTTGACAGACATCCGTAAGGCTTAATAGTGTATCAAAAACAGCTGACAGCAAGGCACCGCTCGGCCCGCTGCAGCGTTCGTTGTACCCGCAAGTGTTACCGGCTCATTGGTGGCATGCAGTGCAAAAATGAATCACAACAATATTGTTTTTGACTAGTTCAAATAGTGAAAGACTCAACTGTATATGACAACATGGAATTTCTACAGCTGTCAGTCACTTCACACACCATGTAAATTACGTCAGACTCACACGGAAACTGTACACATTTGGTTGTAACGAATAACAAATACCGTAATTATGTCAACATACGAGTTACACAGAAACTGTGTTGATGTGTCTTTCTCTTAGCAGCTCAGAACGTATAAAGAGTAAGACAGCCGTCAGTGATAATCTGAAACTAGGCAGCAGCCAGTGGCGTAACTGTGGTCTGAAATGTGGGCGGACCAAAATTTCTTACTTGGTGTACTTGTAAAGTGGGGGGTCCGTCCTCCCACTCCAAAAGTGGGGGTCCGGAACCACTCCCTCCTAGAATTATGCCTATGGCAGCAACCACTATTGTGTGAAGCCGATCAATCACTCACAGCCACATGGAGAAACAGCCTTACACAAATGTTAATGAAATGCAAGCAAATCAGCAGAGCCAGCAGTGTGGCACACCAGATTGACAATTTCTGCTAAAGTGGATCTCAAATGTTCGTCCGTCCGTATGTCTGCAAAAAGTTTCTTCGATTTCAATGAATTTGGTCTGTAGGTAGAGGTCGATGAGTGATGCACGATGGTATGCAGTATGACCCGATTCAAGGTCAAGGTCACAAGCCCTTCAATGTTGGAAATCCGGCCATTTTCAAAAGCTATCTCCTCCGCCATTTACAATGGGAGCTGGCAACTGACTACCGATTCTTAAACTAGGGCACTATATCTAAATTTAATCAGGCCGGATTTTTAATATTTGTCCTAGTTTTCGTGTCACGTTAACTTTGATCTTGGCAGAAACGTCAGTTGTGAAGGGTGTACCGTCAGTCCCGCACGGGGACAATTTGTTTTCACATTTTGTGCATACAGATGCACAGACGGGCAATGAATGGTGGATGGCTGTGTGCAGTAAACCAGTAACTGATGAGTCCCGAGACACGTACATGATAGAAGCCGGTGTAGTAGCCACACATGTACCATGAGATGAGCATGCTGTACAGTGACTCTTTGTCCTTGTCACCGACATCTGCAGTCGTTGATGGTGACGGCGGCGGTGGCGGTGGAAATATAGGAAAACTCTGCAACAGTACGTTCGTCACCACTACACTAAAGACAATTACGACTAGAAAACAACACAGGAGTACTAGTGTATGTATGACATATTACCCCAAACGGATGTGTTACGAGTCACGTGACCCCTTTAAATTTTGAAAAATAAGTGATAATATCTCTGAAATGGTGCAAGATAGAGACATAGTTGCAATGGAAGACTAACAGAAAATCGTATGTGGCCTATCAAATGGCACCATTGCCAATGCCCTTGAAGGTCACTTTTGCTGAACGAAACCTTTCTAACTCCAATACCTCGTGAAACATAGCACAAACTTACTAACACAGTGCATCATGCTGTCTCTCTGTAATAGCTGAGCTTCTTGTACCTCTTGGCAGGCATATAAACCTCCAATGCAAGGGACCACTGCAGAGCAATATAATGACTTGAACAATTAAACAATGGCTGCTGATGGACCTGTGGACACAGCAAAGGGTTAGCGGTTGAACAAAATGCCAAATACCATACTCACTGAACCAAATGTAACAACCCACTGTACCAACTTCATATTATCCGATGTGGCACCACAATGACCGTCCACACTGGCCTTTGTGGTGCAAGATGCAGGTCACTGACGACTTTTGTGATCAAAATCACTGGAATTACTCGCTGGACCTTATTCCTTCTTCAATCAGAAACTCAATCCCTGGGGACATGAAGGGAGTTAATCTTAGCAGCTACAGTTGAGCCTTGTAACCTATTACAGTGTACAGTGTTGTGTTGGACGATACGTTGAGAACTATGGATCAAAGCTAACAACAAATTAGTTAACATACAGCGGAGTGAAGCAGCTGTTCTGGTATCATGCCTGGAGGAAAAAATGGCGGTGTCATTCCCGGTGGAAGAGGAAAACTCCTTCCAGGTGGAGGGAATGGCGGTACTGGTCGAAACTTCCGTCGATTCTTCGTGGTTGAGGCGTGACAAGAATGCTGATGATGACGATGATGCTGCGGATGATGGTGGTTATAGGTGTCGTGTGGCAGGTGCCCTCCACAGCCACTTGGCACCGAGTCTACACTGGCAGCACTGCCAGCCTGTTAACACCACACAATGACACAGCAACAACCGACACTCATTACACAACACATTATTTCTCAGTCATAAATGAACAAACCTTTTACAGCAGCACATACGAGACTGTCTAGAATGAAACACTGTTAACTGTCCATTGTGAACAACAGTAGTGTTAAAGTCATCACTAGCCGCCATCGACAGACATATGAAGGCTTAATTGCTAGTTGTATGTTGCACAGCCATTATTTTACATTTCCCGGAAGAATTTCATACATCAGCTCAACCGTTTCCAATGGCTCTTTTATGAAGGCCAGTTTTCCTATGTCACTCCATTTACCTCCAACTCTGATTTATTAAGGTTTTACATCCAAACAGACACAAAAAGATCATTTCAGAGACGTTCTTTTCAGCCGATCTCGACTTAGTACTGAAAAACTAGATCTACCATAACAATAGCAAATACACATCCATAACAAAATATACTACAACACAAAATAAACAAAAAACTAAAACCAGGTTTGGTCGTCTCAAGTTACAACCTCTGGCCTGGAAAAGGAACAGGCCTATTCTTAAGGAAGTAAATAAGAAAGGAAGTAAGTATGTAAGGGACATCTGCTCATGGACTTCCCAACGTACAGTGAGTGCAGTTATTCAGAATCCTGACATGTAGACACAGCCTAAATATTACTAGTTAAATAAACATTCTATGCGATACTGTTGTTTACAAAGAGGATTGTTCTATGGACGATATTAGAAAAGTAAAATTTCTTGATGATTATTGCTTGCATAGGCTTTACTCTGACACTAGCCCAACAGTGTAAACAATTTACACAGCAATGAAACTACAAATGAATCAGGGACTCTGCTATGTACAAGATGGAAGTTATATTATACAGAAAGAACGTCTGAGAAAAATATGGTAAAATAACATTAAAAATGACAAGGAAAATTCTGATCTGTCCCAAAAGGATACACAGGTCGGAAAACAGGAGAAAAAAATTGTCATTACGATGGTGGATGTGCACATGATAAATCAGACGTGATGAATAATAACATGACAACATGTTAACTGACGTCAGATCTTGTGACGTTGCTGCAATTGTGTTGAACTGAAGCAGAGATGTTAGACAACGGTTGTAACAGGTCATCCAGCTGCTGAAGCTCCTCGTTGTTGTAGTAGTCATAGCAGACTGTACACGTCCCAGCTTCGTTGTCGACCGATACAATCACAGCATCATACAGCTCTCCGTCGGCTGAGTAAACTGCACGACATTGAGAGCCGATCTGCCACTCTGACGGCTTCTAATTCACAACGCATACTCACTGTATTACCAGCAACACACAGCATGTGATAGGCAAACAGTTCACACGCTCCCTCACTCTTCCCGCATTTCAATGGCTATTAAACAAGCGAATCAGGGTCAGCAAGTCCCGAGCTTTCTTCCTTCATTTGTTCTGGGACAGAATGTTTGGGGATAAGGGGCACAGATACCCTTCGTGACACACTGTCAAAACACGGAATGGAACAAATATACACCGTGTTTCAGAAAAAAACATCTACTCGTATTATTGGCTATAAGTTGAGGAATAGTTGTCTGATTTTAATAATTTTTAACATCAAAATTCCTTACATAATTTGACATCGCATGACAGCTTAGTTGTCCACCTCACCTAAATAATGTGTCTACACTACCATGTAAAACTTATCGCATGAGTTTAGTCACCATACATTACAAATACTCCTTGTTTAGTGACAAAAAGTTACGTTCCACAATAAATTAAATATGAAAATGTTCACTAACATATACAGGAAATGTTGATTTGCTGATGTAATTTTGTTCGGTGTCAGTGTTTGCAGTAAGTTTTACACAAAATGCGTTATAACGCTTCACAACGGCTGCATGTGACTGAAAGAGTCAAAGAACACTGAAAACAGTCACGGCAAATGTTATAAGCATCACAGGCAAAGAATATATAATGTATATCAGTAAACACGATGGAAATAGTTGTTGACTGTTGAAAACTGTTGTTTCTACAGGTAGTGAAAATTTGATGCCAAAAGTCACAACCTGTAGGCCTATGGAAAAGTATGTGATGTACGGCGACAAAACTCATGCGATCGGTTTTACAAGGTAGTGCAGACACATTAGGGGTGCGAGAACCATAGCATGCATCAACAGCTAGTCACTGAATAAGTGGCGAAAAGAAGGCTCTGGTGGGCGCTAACAAGTGTCCATCTGTTGTAAGTCCTTCCTGCTGTTATAATATATGTCACCGTAAGGTGGCACCTAGCCTCTACTATGGTACGACAGTGTGTGCCGCCTCGTGGCCGCGCCTGGGCAACTGTCTCCATATTTATGATGTGGAGTCAGGCTAGATTACACTGTCGGCCTCCTTCCTTATGTTCTCATCTGAGGGTACCTCTGGATGAGACTGTGCAGCTGATAATGCGACGCTGCTAAGGAGGGGGGTTAAGTTTATGGATTATACTCATTGTAATGTGCCCCTCCCTACGGGGTTTTTGGGAAGGGTAGAGGATTTGGTGGATTTGTTGAGAACCAGAGTAACCAAAAATGATGAGTTACAATAAAGACCAGCCGTCAGTACCGGCACAAGAGGGCTTGATAATCTCCGGGACCCCGACCCGTGATGTTACGCCACCAAGCATCACGGGCGGCATGGCTACTGGCGCGCCTTCTCAGACTGTTGGGACACAAGGCAGTCTGGGTAGTAGTGCTACTTGTGTCCAACCTATACCGGCTTTGCCGGGAGATGGACCAACTGAAAAGTTGGATCCAT
>Ga0209780_1000702_pt1 | contig 19208 bp, 12 predicted proteins | sample WorMetexBAHAMAS2_FD_187384 | JGI IMG/M metagenome (GOLD analysis project Ga0209780, IMG submission 187384) | Marine gutless worms symbiont microbial communities from Max Planck institute for Marine Microbiology, Germany - Inanidrilus exumae... | ecosystem: Host-associated > Annelida > Digestive...
GATATGAAAGGCGATAGAAAATGTGGAAAATGGGGTGCTTTGGGGTAGTTAGGGGTCAACCAATGTTACTGAAAATAGCGCCATTCGATAGAGCGCATACGAGTTCCTATTAGCCTTCTATAGTAGGCCTAACTATGACGCTATCTTGCACCGTTTCTGATATATAGCGAGCTATTTGTCGAAATTTGAATCTACCCCATCTCTATTTGTGGCCCCGTTAAGGGTGACCAAGTTGAAATTTCGCCGAGATTTTTGTCACTGGAAAATTAGTGTCCCTGGGTTATCATATGGCATTGTTTGAGTGATCTTAGGTTTAGCCGTCTTAATAGAACGCCGATTTGTGACGGACGGACGGACATTACATTTCGGACATTACATTTAATACATTACATTAAAATACGATGTCATTTAGTGTACGCTAAAATACGGATAAAAATAGTCCAGTAGCGTATTACAGAGTCAATAAAATCGAAGATGGCGGACGGCCGCCATCTTGAAAAAAAATCGAAAAACGGCCTTATCTCGGCAACGGTTTGGCCGATCGACACGACATTTGCAACGGCGTTGCATATTAGGCATACCTTCCGCACCGTACTGGCAGTTAAAATGCATAGCGTCGCCCGGACAGACACGATGACGGCAAGTACCGCGCTAGTATAGCGTACGTCGCCCGGGTAAAAACTGTCCTCGATAGAGGATCGAGGTCAGACCGACCGCATTATCACGACCACACGCGTTGGACTACGCCTCTGCCGCAATAGCGATAGTTTGAACCACTGCAAAAATAATGCAATATTTTTGTAAATTTTAGATTACGGCCGTTCGCCATCTTGGATTTTTAAATTCGAAACGGCGGGTAGGGTTAACAGGGTTAATATGCGTCATCGTGCCAAATTTCGTGGCAATCGATTAAATTATTGTTGAGTTATCCTCATTTAACGGCTTTCATTACGGCGGCCTTCCGCCGCCTTGGATTTTCCATATCTTTATTTCACCAGAATAAAATATCTGGTAGCAAAAAACATAATAAATTAATTGATTTTTAAGTTGGAAATTTTAACTGCCAGTATGGCTCGGAGGGTTTTATGCAACGCCATTGCAAATGTCGTGTCGATCGATCGGCCAAACCGTTGCCGAGATGTGGCCGTTTTTCGATTTTTTTTTCAAGATGGCGGCCGTCCGCCATCTTCGATCTGTTTTACGCCTACTTTAGACTACACACGAAGAGTGGTTGGTGGTCATTATCGTTGTGCAAAATTTGGTTGGAATCGGAAATGCATTTCTGAAGACATGTGAGTTTCAATGTTATGCGAGTTTGGCCTTTTGGGGGTATTTTGGATAAAATGGGGCAAATGTTAAATTTAGCAGTAATTTTCAATCCTGGCCAGCTACGGTCATGACCCATCACAAGAAAAAAGTCAATGTCACTGGAGTCAGTTCGTTCAAAAGATACAGTGGAAACGGACGGACAAACATTTCCGCTAACGCGGTTGGTAATATAAAACACTGAGCGAGGACTGACCCGTCGAGCGTGACTCCTGTCGGCAGATGACAACACGAGCATGATGACGGCGAGTCTGGCTGAGAGACGGGCGCGGTGCATGTGCCAACCAGCCATCGTACTATCTAATTCAGCCTAGAAACAACCCGCACGAATAGCCTATACCCGCTCACAAACAGCGCTGCATGTTTTCCTACATAACTGCTTGAAATTCGCATCAAAGTTCGGCGTATTTGAAACTATTTTCTGAACCTAAAATCGAGTCGTTGAAGTGCGTGCATTGTCTGTTCCGGCGTTAAGTGCACCAGCTGAGCGTGTATTTAGCCATATTCCCATATAAGCCTACACAATACACATACTCATACGACCAAATAGGCTGTCAGATAAAACATTTTCGTCGCTGGTATTTCGGAAATGTAATACTATGTAAACTGTAATGATGCAACATGCTCATGCACTTGATAGCACACTAAACTTTGAACTTGTTAGGTTAAGAAGCTTCTTTGCTATACGCAAACTCTTCATGATGCTTAATTGTGTGCGGAATATTTTGCATTAGGCCCATACATTTTTCGACAGCTGTAACGATCGTATATATACACATTCAAATACATTTAATACTTAAATAACTGACTGTATGAAATTCACAATTACGGATTTCTGTAAAGATACTACTTATTATAATGTTGCCTTCGTATACAATCAGCTGTATACAATACCGCAAGACTAACAGTAACGTTGCTGACTTCAGTATTCAATGCTAAATATTTAGTGCTGACGTCACTGCACTGGGTGTACACAGACACAGCAATGAAACAAACCAATCTACTAGTAAAGGAATGTGCAGCTCAGTGGGTGGAGCGCACTAGCTAGGAAGGAGCGCGGACGTCCATGCTCGTAGGCCAACGAAGCAAACGCTCTCGTTTTCCACTCCTTCCCTTCCATTATCTTGCCTCACTTCGTGCTTACCATGAACATTTTAAATTCAAATCTGTGCATTAAAATCTCTTACTGCATTTATTACTTTTAATGGCCTGTAATTATTAGTGAGCATAAGCATGTAGCTGACTAGGCCTACGTAATGTGACAAATACTGTATTGATAACGGAACTTTTTTTCTTTGTTCGCTATACTGAATGACTGACGGCTGACGCAATTAAGCTGCTCAACGCGTTGACCCCGATTTTTATTCACCTTTCGGTGAATAAAAATCGGGGCACGTTACTTCCTATGAAGTAACGTGCTAGAATGGAAACCCATGGTGTAGGCCTACACTTCCTGAACACGTTTACGACAAAGCACGCTGTGCAATACAGCGCCTCAACGCTGATACGCTCTTTTGAAAATATCTCTCAAAATACACAAAACACAACGTTGTCTCCGAAAATAACAAAAAGCAATATCTTAACTCGATCGCTGGTGAGTTAGCCAGTATTTTTTCAATTCGGTATAAAGTTCTACACGAAAAAAAAACAAAACAAAAACAAAAAATGTATCTGCACTTTCACCAGCAAGGATAAGTTTTTCCTCATAAAAATTCCTTCTGTGCACTCTTCAAACGCCGGTAACATTCGTGTGTTCAAATGATAAGTGTTTATAAAAATATAACTAAACGAAAAACACGACTGCACAAACAAAAACTATAACGACTTTTCTTTCTGCAAAGCAAACGCAAGTTTGCACACATTTCTGATATGTCGAAGAATAACGTACAATTTTTTACTTCGCACGCCGATATAGGAGGTGCAAAGTATTGCGATCAGCATGTATGTAGTATGTATGTCTACATGTATGTATGTCCGCTCACGTATCTCAAAAACCACAAGTCCATACTTCACATGGCTCACTCCTTCTTTTCCGGTTTTGTGGATGACATCATGTTTTCACATAATGGAGCTAATGGGCAAAATAAATCTGGCGACGTTGTTTGGTCAAGTTCGCCAGGTGATCGGATCGAGAGTTAAGTCTGCTGCTATCCTCGACTGCCTTGTTTGATTTGTGATCATCAAAGTTGGTTGGTTGGTTGGTTGGGGTTTAACGGCGTGATCATCAAGGAAAATTGTTATACCACAGGACAGTGAACTGAGCGAGAAAACAAGTAGTAGCTTTCGTTATTTTAACACCATCTCTATCAAAAATAGGCAAGAAACATTAAAACGGAAAACAGACTATTTGCAGACACGTGTTATGTATATAAATATAACTACGAAACAGCAAAACATGGGATTTTGTTATATTCAAAATGTACACTAAACAGTGCTAAGAACAAACGTCACAACCACGAAGACCATAACTGCAAATTTTACAATAAAGACTGACGAAATATCTTGCTTAACGGCTGGTCTAAAACTACACGGTCTTAAAACTGAACCGTTATGTGACCAGACCCTTGAATCATAACCAAGTGGTAATGTTATGGCAGAACAATCTGAAGGCTGGTTAGTTAGAGTTTAACGGCGCTTTCAACACAATTTCGAACAATTTGAAAGTGTTGTCGCTAATACTATATTGGTGCTCATAGACACGGTGTTATGAAATTTATCAAAACAGTGCTGTCCAAAATGACCAACAGCCCACTGAGTACCATGCGTGAAGATTCATTGAACTAAGCTCGTTGCTCATTTTTCCTGCATGACTTTAAATAAGTAGAATGACTTTAAATAAGCAAACGGTAACTCGTAATACTATTACTGAACGTATGACTAAAAGAAACTTCCAAAAATAAACACAAAATGACATTAAAAATCAATAAGTTAAAAAACAATTATGTGAAACCATTAAATTGATCAATAAGAACTACTTATATAGTGAACAATAAGTACTACAGTCAATGAACTTGCAGCTAAAAGAGCAAAATTTTTCAATACTCGTCAATAAATGTTAATAATAAAATAACATTCAAGGGATATAACAACATATCCTAAACATTTCACTCACACATCTTGTGTAGGTCACATTAAAAACTTAAGCTACTTTTCAACTGGACGAATTTCACAAGAACTGATATTGTCATTTTTAACATGCTACTTCCATGCTACTCACAGGTCAAGCCGGCTCTGCAAACGCATAGACAGCATGGCTAGGAGAACCCAAAAAATTGCTGGAAAAACACACACCGAAAGGGAAGGTGACTACAGTCACAGTCAAGTGATCCACGTGTAAATTTCTGGACCCTCTATTTTTTACCTAACATAGTTTTTGTCAATTTTAGCACATCCCGCACTAGTGATAAAAGAATGCAATTCACAAGAATGTGCAATCTATCCACCATTAGCAGTATAGACTAATCTCTGTACAGAACAACGATAAGATATAACAACAACAGTGGATGAATAACATATATAAGAAAGCTGACATGAAGCCAGTCAATTCATCATATAGAACCATGACAGAAAAACAACTAAAAATTAACACTATCCAGCCTGATCAAACATGCTCCTAAGACAATAATTTCCAACAATATTTCAGAAAGCTTTCCAAAGTCATGTCAAGAACGACAGCATCAACAGTAAATATCAATAATACTGGAAATATTTAAGTCTATTAGATAAATTTCACCCAAGATCATTTTATCCCTGCATCTTGTGACGTTCAATGCAGTGTTCTGCATTGAACACCGCTTTATAAACTTATACTGAAAAATGGCTCATTTTCTGACTGACCTGTAACCATCACAATGCAGTGATAAGGCACAACGGCAATGGTGCTTAGAGCTTCTATATTATTACTGTATGTATGTGATATTATGCCTGAATGTCATATGCAAGCACTGGCGATAAACACTTCTCCACGAAGCTGACATCGCAGTGTTTACGCCGTGCATAATCTTCCACCTACAAGCATAACGTATAATACACATAAAGACCAACTGCACCGTCTGCTACGTGGCCTTAATACTAAACATGTTGCAAACTATAAAATGTAAGCAGTGACCTTACCCAGTCGCTGCAACACTGACAGCATGTGAACAATACACAATTTGCAAATAATTCACATTCATAGGCAGCGGAGCCTATCAGGTACGAAGGCTCGTGCCTTCTCTAAATTTAGACTCCCCAGAATTTTTGATGTTAAATGCTTTTAGACCCCAAGTAGATGCTTTCTGTTGTATTAAAAACACAAAAATTGATTTCGGCCGGGACAAGACCCCAGTGGGTGAGCTTACACTGCTCCCCCAGACCCTCTAACTGGTGGGGGCTAACTACCCCCTCCCCAAGAACCCCACTCCCTCCTGAGCCCTTTGGGTCTCGCTCCTCTGTGCCTCCTCACTTATGACTACCTTCCGCTGCCCCTGTTCGCATTTTACCTGTTTTGTAATGAAATCACACATTGCTGTCAATAAGCGTCGTGAGTGACATCATTCCACAGTAACATGATCCGAATTTCTTATGCAAATGGCTCAAATTTAACATTCTGGGGGCATCATACCCACATCCTTACTCTGACTGAGATTAAACTTGTCATAAAAGAGTAGTAGATGTCTTGTGTGCTCTTTTTATGGAATTTTAGTTCGACTGGTGCATCATGTCACGCCTGTGAAGCCAGAAACCTCAAATCTTTGAACATTGGCGGGACTCCCACACCCACTCCCTTAACTCAGCAGGACCACATCTGCATGTGACAGAGACCTATGCTTTGCTTTTCTATGCCAAATTTCAGCTTGATCAATATATACTGCAGGGTGAAAAACTGCAATTTCGAACACATTTTTAAATTATGGGCTTCTGTACTCATCCCCTTCACTGAAATGGGCCAAATTTGGAATGTTAGTACTGGCTGCGGTGTACTGTTACATTTAACCACACAAATAATTATGACCAATTTTGAAATTTTTGGTATTCCAGTCATGTTCATAATAGTTATCATCACAGTATGGTGTGACAGCAGATGATAAGCTATTGTGTGACACTGATGCAAAGAGCACAAAGTCACTGGAATGCAGCACTACAGTTTGAGATGCTATGTATTCAGAAAGAATGACAGTATCTTGGTGAAAAGACATCAACTAAAAAGTGGACAATAATGTACCATGAGGGATCAGAGATAACATGAAAAGTGAATAAATAGTTTGAAGTAAATACACACATGCACACAGATATAGCTACTTACCAGATGAACGTGGATTAGTCATAGTTTGCAATAAACAGAGAAAAATTGACAAGCAGTAACCAATGCCATAATGACGACAGTGAGAAACTGAATCTGGTACCAGCTCACTACACAGCCCTGCACAGTTTCTAACTGAAAGTCACACGCAATCGACCTAACAGTTAATTTTGCAAGCAAGATACTCGCATGAAGTTACAAGGCTGACCTGTTGCCGGGTGATTTTGCCGGTGGAGAAGTATGTGGAGGATGGATGAGAGAAGTAAAGTCCTGAGACGGAGGAAGCGGGCTGCATTGCCAGCGACTCGGTCAGCGTGATTCCAATCTCGTCAGGACGCAGCATGTTCCACATCGTTAATTTCTCCGTGTGATCCGGCTGGCTTGGATAACCAGCTGCCGGCCGAATACCCTGGCATCATCATCATCATCATCATCATTGTCATCATCATCATTGCCAGCATCTTGGCGTCTATTAAATCACTCACGTTACACTACATATATACAGTTAGGTTTTCAGCAGAGTTAGTTAGTTGGAGTTTAACGTCCCCTTTCAGCACAAATATGGCTATATCAGAGACAAAAGGTCAAGGGTGGAGAGCTATCCCTACCCAGTAAAGGAAGGCCAGCAATATATTAACCTCAACCCTAGCCGCCTTTTGGTTCAGCAGCCACCCAAAAAGGGAAAGGGATCAAGAGGCTCATTTAAATTATTATGCCAGTGCCTACAACAGGGGAAGACAACTATCGCACCGCAAGACTAAACTAAACCAAATACAACAAATCACCACAAGAAATGATAACTAAGCAATAAAGATAACACAAAATTAACGGAACAAACTAAACCCAGGTTCGATCGCCTCTTACGATCTCCGGCCTGGAAACGGAGTGGTGACTATTCTGGTAAAATAAAGGGATGGACAAAAGAAGAAATCAGGTAATGTAAACGAAAAAAAAGGGAAAAAGTAAAAAAATAGCAAAAGATGAGAGTGAATGCACAAGGAGAAAAAAAGGCAGAAAAGGGGGTACCCCGGCCTCACACAAGGTGTTTTCAGCAGAGTAAGAGTTGCCTGTCAACGGCATCAATACCACTACTACAACTACTTTCAGTTTCAGTTTAACTGGCCTTCTATTCCGGAATTACTCAGGCTAAGTGAACCGAGTCTTCCAAAGTGAGAAATTCTGGCGAGAACGGGAGCAGGTTTTTCAGGAACATATCATCCAAAGAGTGTCAGAGCACACAGGGCTGAAGGAAACTTGAGTGTCCAATGGTTTCACCCTCTCTTGACTCACAGACTCCTGAGGAAAAGGCAGCCACTCACTTACTGCTGGCTGGCTCATGGACGCCAATGTCAACAGTATCAACAAACTGAAATTAAACAACTAGTTTATTATTACTGTTTTGTTGTTAAATGTCTTTATTAGCATTGAACGCATACATTAAGTACACAGAAACCGTATAACGTAAACCAAAACGTAAGCTATACAAGACGTCATTATAGTCTTTCACTGATAGGAAGTAATCAGGAAGCTGCAGCATTGTAGTTAAACAGTTCAAACACGTAGCACTATTGCGTGATTCAACGTTCTTCTGACAATAACAACAGCAACACAAGTCATCAATCATTGCTGAATACCAGAGTACAGTAGCTACAAGGCAAAAGTCTAATGACAGACAAACTGACATTGTATCTGATCTGATGAAGTTGTTTAGCATCAAGTTTCTCATCGACATCGTATGCCCAGAACTCTTTGCGCACACGCTCATGCAACTCCTCAGCAAACGCCTAACACAACACAGTAATGTTGCCATTGTCTCTGTCTGTGTCTGTCTGTATATTACTGTGTGCCTGTCTGTCTGTCTGTTTGTCAGTGTCTGTCTTTTTGTCTCGTCTTTCTGCGCTTATACCCAAAATTCCAGAGACACAGCTTAACTGCCTTCAAGAAGATCCTTACCAGTATTAGTGCGACTCTTTGCCTATGCGACCATGTCTGTAGGATTAAAAATTCAGCATACAACACAGCATTTGAGTGTAAAATGTTTCACACAACATGCTGGCAATATTGAAATGGTATAGAAAATACAACACTGTTATTACTATTATCAATTTATTATTATTATTATTATTATTATTATTATTATTTTTAGACCCAGGTACTCAGTTCCCAGGAAGAAAAAAATTATGCTATGCAAAGAAAAAATGTCAAGCTGAAATGGTCATTGCTCCTCCCTCTCCTCCACTTCGTTCATGAAACTGTCGTGCAGTAAAACAGCATTAAAACGCTGAATCAGAATAGAGATTTGCTGAAACAAAAAAAACTAGTCTCTCTGACATCGCTAGACTTGACACAAAGCTTGCGACTCAGATTTTTCAGGAATGTGCAACCAGGTGCATTAAATCGGTCGCAAAAACTCAATGGCGATTGGCTGAAAATGCGATTCATCACCAACTGTATTTCGCCGACTTCCGAGCAGCTGCCACCTCTGCTGCTGAACCAGCCTCACGGCTGCTGCGGCAACATATGAATTAGACAGCGGACAAAAGACGGTCACATCCAGGACAATGGTTTTCCCACATCCCAAGGGACCAGAGAAAGGCTGTCGGGTCACTTCCTATCTGACCGGCTAAGACCATGTGGTTCTTTGGTGACTGAAATGCCAGCAGAGACCATAGCCCGGGCGACCAAGTCACAGAGCGTGGTGCCTGGCCGGTCTTCCGAAGCTTTTTTACAGCCGAAGCTGTATAGTCACTGCGCATCAACAGTAGAACCACAGTGACATTGGTGTGGCACACAAAGAGACAAGCCAAGCCACAGACCTACTCCCGACTCTCACTGCCTCGTCATCTAGTCTCAGGCCACATGAAGAAATTGGCATGGCGTAAAGCCAGTCTCCACTATGTGGAAATCAGACAGCCAGAAACGAGGCTAGCTGTGACGGTGTGCTCAAACTGGACTTCACCTGTGCTAGGTCTGCCAAAATACTGGGACAGTCCCAGAAAGGTTGTTTAGATGGCAAAGCATCAGGGACAGCGCCAAAAGTTGATGCAAAGACTGCAAAAAGACACTGTCTGAACAGGTGCAGCCAGCAAGAAAATCGACCTAGAGGAAGAAAGTGCTTCCTGCCGTCGACAAAAAGGCAGGAAGTGTGAGTGAAGACACTCGTCTCACCCCCAGACCACCACTTCTAATTGGCAAACTGGCTTGCAGCTACTGAATGTCCGACAAGTCCGAGTTGGTGATGCTCTGAACGGCTGACCTCAGGAGCGAATCGAAATGGTCGAGCGCCGAATGTGAGACGGTGAGCAACGTAGAAGGTTAAGTACTCTCGGGGCACTAAATGATGATCTGAGTAAAATCAGCCATTCTGACATAGTCTCTTAACACTGCAAATGTGCTTTTTTGCTATTCCACTGAACTTAAAACGAGTTCGATATTTATTTAATCCCGAAAAAAACTTTGTCTCTTGAAGATGGGTGAACAAAGAAGAATCTCTCACTGTTTTGCTATTTATTACACAACCTACTGACAACATTACGCAGCAATGACATAACAGACATAACACGCTGTAGCATGTCAACTGATGAATGACACAGAATCACCTCAGCAAGGCGGTCAGCAAGAGCCTTCACCAGGATGATGTTGTAGTCATCGTAAGCCTTCTCATACCTGTCAATCATCACAGACAGGCAGTGTTAACACGGAAATACTAAATGATTAGCAAAAAAAGGTTTCCAAAGATTCTAAAGATTCTTATCTGGAACGGATAAAGAAAGAAAATCAATATTCATTTACCAGATTCAACCCAGGTAAAATGGTGTATGTATGTGATCAGTTCAAGTCCACATCTGAGTCCGTGAAAACAGTCCTGCTAAGTGTCGTCAGAGAGACACGGCAATAGCTTCTACCTGCATCTATCAAACTAAGAAGTGGAAACTGAGAACCAAAATATGGATTGGGAATCCATTATTTAGGCTGTCATTTTTTCCTGCATGTCCACATCTTTCAACCCAAGCACTGTCCACCTTCATACTCCCTCACTTTCTTTGACTGAAGTGTCCGTATCCCTCTTTTAACTGCGGGAAGTTACAGTCATATTTTGTCAAGTGAAAATAACAAGGCTAAGGATATGTAGACTGAACGTGACAGTCCCACGTGAAGACCAGCAATCTAATGGCACTTGCATCAAGGTTAATTTCAAGCAAAGCAGTGACCGCACAGACTCTGCAGAATAATAAACCCATTCCATTTCCGTGCCCTACATCACATGACATATAGTTCTGTATATTTACTTTCTGTCACAGTATCTTCATGTTTATTGATGCACGTCTGGTTTCGCTGTATGAGGTTTAGTTTCTTCAGTACCAAGCGAAGTGACTGCTGGGAAGAAATCTGCAAAATTATCTATATTTTGTAATGATTTTGATTTTAAACCCTTTCTCAACAGATCAGTGAATCAAGCAAAATAAAGAAAACCCTGGCAACTAAACATAACTATACTACATACAGAACCAAAGAACGTGTGCTTATTTAGCTCCAGAAGCTGACTGGACACCTAACCAATTTTTGCACAGAGTTCAAAAAATGGGGACAGTGACTAAGGAATTCGATGCCAGGTTGGCTGACCGACCATTATTAGTTGTGACTTTCTGGTGCTCAGGGTTGAGCACAGGAGTGCCAGAAAGTCAAAACTAAAAATAGTGGGTAAGCCAGCCTGGTGTCGAATCCCTGAATTAGTGTAGGTATTTTGGTAACACTTCTCTAAAATGGGTTAAACACATGTGCAGCATCTGAATTAAGTTGTTAACTCATCAACAATAAATCAGTTTCACTGACCTCTCACACAGTTTGTCAACACCAAAACAGCTGACGGCAAAAACGCCGATGTGATCGAAGCCTTTGTTCTTTGGTGCAACAAAGTCAGACAGACAATAGTACGGCTCTGTTGATGACGAGTCTTTCTCGGCCTGATCATACAAACATACATTAAACAATTACCAACAATATACAGTTTAACGATCATTTTCGACGTATATCTGGACCAGCCGGATCCTTCCTTGACCCGAAGTAGGATTGGTGCAAAATTTCATTATGTTACAAAATGCAAAACTTAACGAACTTTAAATAGCTCAGAATGATGTATATGAAGCTTCTGTCTACCAGGCAAATGAAAATTATAAAAATAAATTAGCCCTGTATGGGGACTGACGGTCGACTCTTCAGAACTGGCGTTTCAGCCAAATTCAAAGTCATGTGACACAAAAACTAAGCCGAATATCAAAAATCTGGTCCGAACAAATTTATATATTGTGCCCTAGTTTAAGAATCCGTGGTCAGTTGCCAGCTCCCATTGTAACTGGCGAAGGAGATAGCTTTTGAAAATGGGCGGATTTCCAACATTGAAGGGCTTGTGACCTTGACCTTGATCGGGTCATACTGCATACTGTCGTGCATCACTCATCGACCTCTACCTACACGCCAAACTTCACTGAAATCGAAGAAACGTTTTGTGGACGGACGGACGTACGCATGTACGGACGGACATTAGAGACCGGCTTTGTTAGGTTGACTATGTCAAAGAGTCGACCTAAAAATCCCTGGATACCAATCAAGATCTTTCCAAAATCTGCTCAATCCTTTCTTTTCCCAAGTTTACTGGTATCCCTATCATTATCTCTTCCAAAAATTAGTTTTTGAGTAATTGGGCTAATGAATGAACCAACAAAAACCATAGGCAAACATGACTCAAACATGTCTCATGACAGATGTAATAATGATAATGCTGATTAACAACCTGCTGTCGGAGACCATAGAGAGTAGCAATAACACAGCCGTCATCATCGTACACCTCTATGTCATCTCCGACACTGTTTGCTCGCCAAAATCCAACGACGCCGGCGCAGTGAAGCAGACCGCCATTCACAACGTCAGACAGCATTCGCTGAGCATCATCAAACAGCTTCCTTGCTTCTTCACCTGCCACGCAATGATAAACACGATAATGTCTACACTTTACAAGGCACACAATATCTAGAGTCTGCCAGGCTGGTATAAAGGATATGGCATAAAGAGCCCAGATATCAACACAAGATTTAAAACAGTGTACAAATACATAGCATGTCAAGTAAAAATGTTAACAAATCAAAACCAGCAGTAATGCCACAAATGTACCCATGCCATTAAGCCAAGTCAAAAAGTAGAATAATATATATCACAACATTAACACCATGGATTCCGCCATCCATTTAGAGAACAGTCGGCTAACCTGCAGATATGAACATCAGCAACACTGACTCAGTATACTAAATATAAGAGAACTCTGGCTTGATTACTGTCTAAAATTGTCGTCTCTGATATAGCCATATTTGTGCTGAGAAGGATAGTTAAACTCCAACTAACTAACTGTCTAAAATTGCCAGTTTCAAATCAAACCAGAAGGGCTGAAGCGTATCTGGTGACTGCAATATAAGCTCTAAGACACCGCACTGTAACCTTGTGAGTGACGTTTACTTATTTACTGATGCAATGTTGCACAGCGCGCCACGCCCACATCGGTTTGTTTACTTTTGTGTCATGACTCAGCAAAACGTCGACGGCAGCGATCACCGAAATTTGTTGTTTTCGTGGGCTTATAGCACCCAAACCGTATGTCCCCCACCAAAACTCACTCACAAAAGGCACATCCTTTGGATGTCAACTAGTCCCCGAAATGATTCCCATTGCCCGAAATTGTGCCTTTGAGCTGTACCCCTATCACAAACACCTCATCAAAAGTACCTATTTTCAGTTGTTTCTGGGACCTGTAAAACCCCGTGCATAAATTCTGAAATTATTCGACGGTTTACTCATGTGCACACCGATTCATGTCTTTTATTTCAAAAATGCTAAAAATTGATGCAGGATAAGTGGCTGATAGTACCGTATGCATTGTATTGATAACAAAAGAACACGTTTTGGCATCCGTAGGTTGAACCCCTGGGGCGATTTCCCCCATTTTTTTGTGAGTGCGCACCGTGACCCCTCACTTACATCCAGGTTTCATCCCCATTCAGTTTGGAGAGATATAACCGAAAAACCCCTCCATGACCCCCAGAGTAAATGCAATATAAGCTCTTCAAGCCTATGATCAACTCGCAACTTTTCATCATTGCGAAATGCCAACAGAAGTTCAAAACTTGCAAGACACTGACAACTCATTAAAATCTATTTACTATCCCCATCAAATATTTTCAATCACTACAGACATTTAGACAGTCAAAAAGAACACCTTAGTGACCTTACTGCCACTGGCTACACCTGATCCTAGTCAACAGACTATGAACTTACCTACAGAAACGTCGTTAAAAATCTTGGGATATCCGCGGTTGGGGTATTTGCCACGCAGCTGCCAGACGTCAAAGAATGGCTTCCAGTCGATGTATGACACAAGCCGTGAGACGTCGTAGTCGGGCAACACTCGACGACCAAAGAACGTTGGTGCAACTTTTACACACAAACAAACTTTCTACACTCTTCCATCTCCTGGTCTTCACATGCAACACTTGTTAAGGCGTCAATCTGTCAATCACGTTACAAGCACAAATCCTGGCTGTCATGCTACTATATAACAGCCGTGGGTGATCTGTTCAGAATCGTCTGTATACCACTTTTTGTAAACAATCGCTGGTTTACGGAGTTTTTTTAACCGTTACATCCACAACGTAACGAAACATGAACTTAGTCTTCCCTTTCCCCCTAGGAACCTTTGCATAAAATTTGGTGCAAATCTGTCCACAATTTTTTTAGTTATCGTGGTCACAGACAGACACACAGACAAACACACACACAAACCAACAATGGTGAAAACATATTCCCTTGTTTTCACGGGGATAATGAAAATGACGATGATGATGATGCTGTTCTTTACCTGCCGGCGGCTGTGTTTCCCAGTTGACGTTGAGTCTGCGTTCGTATGCTTCTTCTAGTGGAATGTAGCGTCGGTTCTATATAAAAATAATTCACTTTAAACGACGGCCGGAATGGTCACAAAGTCGTAACTGTAAATGAATGTTTATAGGCCAAAAGAGAGGCAGCATGGATCAGACGATGAAACGGATGAGACAGTACACTAGCACTGGCAGACATGCAATACAGAACAACGGTAAAGTATATAGTTTAATGCCAACATTTCAACTGTCTGGCGGCAAGTGAAGCTGAACAAACATCACACTACGACTACAAACAAAACCACAGTTAATACTACAATCACTACACAGTAATACTTCATTATAATGGACTTCTGGAAACCACTCTATAAAAGGTCTGTTATATCCGAAGTCCATTATATCTAAACCAGAGTTCATGTACAAGAACTTGAAATGTTTGTTCAGCTTCACTTGCCGCTAGACAGTTGAAGATCGACACCATTGCCTCTACCCGCACCCCCAGCAGTGATCATCTTGTTTACTCAGGGCACAAGATGACATAATCGCATGAAAGCCGATGCAATCACACCGGGCAATAACTGGCGCCAGAGTCTTTAGTAACAATATCAATTGATCTCGCCAACGGCCGCGTCACAAAAGAACGGCTGGTGTCCAGCGAGATTACGTAATCACGATGCGACGGCGGCCGTTCTATCGGCCAGATGGCCGTCACAGTTGCGTAAGCACGCCGGCAGTGGTTGTGATCTCAATCAGTCTGTTGTCTGTTGTATCCAGCGTTGTCTCTATGTTGGGACCAACAAACTGGTCTGTAGTAAACGAAAGTCTGTACTATAGGAGTCCATTTTAACCATATTATCATACATTGAAATTGACAGAAATCAGCCGGGACCAGGAAAAAAGTCTGTATTAACCGGGTCCGTTCTAATGAAGTTTTACTGTAACTAACTTCAACTTCAGTTTAACCAGCCTAGTTTTCCGAAGTACCCCAGGCCAAGCCAGGTGTTCCAAGGGCAACATTTTCAACTTGTGCAACCAGCAGGCTTTATACAGGCCAGGTACCATACGTGTTACCCAGCCAACGCATTAAAACATTGAAGGAAGCACTCAATAATAATGTTACAGTCTATAGACATATGCAATTTAGCCATGAGTGAGTCCTTACTATGCCAATACACGATGACCACAAATTCTATTAACTTCCAATTAAATGAAGGAAATGACTATGATCGTTATGCTGAATGCAACAATCTGTCACAATTAATTCAAAAATGTTTTTTCTCGGGCCTAAGAAATATACTGTCTCAGGCCCAAAATTATGTGGCATCAATATTCAAATTTTCATCAAATTAGTTAAATCAGCATTTTTGTGATGTTATTCTACACCACATATAAAGATTTAGTGTAACTGTTACCTACAATAAAAGTGTAACAAAAAAAATGAAAGTACGAAACCGTTAACGAGATTTTACCTTCAGCGAGTCATAATGCTCCTCTCGTATCTCCTCGTATTCTTCACTCAATTCTTCCAAGAAATCTTCCTTCTTACTCGCATCTTTCAACGAGCCACACTTCACATGACAACCTTCAGTGTTAATACGATCTGTAACCATTATCATCTGAACAGCCTAATATGGTGAACAAGTGGTCTCCAAACTTTATTTCCACAAATGCACCATTTAACCCAGGACATGAACTAAGGTCCAGTATCCATTTTTAGAGGCAGAGGTGATCTCACCTGGAATGGATACCTTGGACCATTGCCTTTCAAAATCACTGAGGTGATAACGCCTCATGTGGTCACGTTTGTCAGAATCCAAGATGGCGACCGGTGGCCATTTTGAAAATGAGTATCGCTATAACTTTAAAACTAATTAGAATAGAAAGTCATGTAATATGTCTAAAATCACTAATTTGGACCTCAGGAATCCATTTTTGAACTTAGTTTTTCATTCTGGGGCCCCAAATCCATAAATTCAATATGGCGGCCAGTAACGGTTATGCAAATAGTGAGCAACATGAAAATAATAATCGTTTAATTGGGAAATTCATAACAAAATGATATGGTATCAGTTTTAATCATTCACCCATCCTTATCAAATGTAGATCTGTTTCTTTAAGTCCGACACTCCACGCTGCTGTCCAAGTTGGCTGCTCTCGACCTGCCGACGTCTGTCTACAACTGGTTGGTAGACGTTTTCGACAGCCACTCACATCACACTGTGTTTAATGGAGATTATAACAATAAAAACTGGCTTTAGCCTGTCATAAATGTAAAAGCTATCTTCTGTGCTTAGAATTTGCCGATAAAATTTTGATATTTGCTGTTTTAAAAAGGCGGCTTTTACAATGAAGAAAAATTGAAGTCAGTTTTTGTTTTTATAATTTTTGTGGTTTTATTACGTGAAATAGGTAAAGTAGATAGCGTAGCATATAATTCTACTTTTACCTGCTCGGTGTATGGCACTTTTGACACGAACAAGCCTTCGCATTAATAGATATTGTTCTATGGCCGATTTTCCATTTTTCAAGATGGCGGCCGTCCGCCATCTTGGATTTTTAAAAGTGGGAAATTTAACTGCCGATCCGATTCGGAGGCCCAATATGCGTCATCGTTCCAAATTTTGCGAAGATCGGTCAAACCATGCCAGAGATAAGGCCAATTCTTCCATTTTCAAGATGGCGGCCGTCCGCCATCTTGAATTTTTAAAATTAGGAAATTTTAATTCACTGATCTGACGCTATTGTCTAGGCAACAGGAACAGCTTCTGGCTTGTAAAAACAACTCCACAAATCATGCAAGTTCATGTTTGGTACATCCAAGAACTGTTTAATTTATGCTATACAAATGTGTTTATCATTATCACTTTCATTTGTATTGTAAAAATCTTCAGTTTGAAAAAGTTTATAAAAACCCTTTCCTGGATAAAATTTTGCAGGATTGTAGGTATCCTGATGTAGTCACCTATGCAAACATTAGTGAAAATTGGTTAAGGGCTTTGGGGGTGAGGGTGATGGTTGGTCAAATTTTGCTCTTCTCCGCTGACTTTGATAATCATCCTTACCACACTCTCGCACTACCATGCGAGTGATTTAGCCAGAAGTGGAATTTAGCTCCAAAAAAATTAAGTCGGTTTAAAGAACTGAAAGCACTAGAGTGAAATACATGGATGCTTGTTAGATAACAGGTACAGCAGAAACGTTCGACAATGATGAACTGTAAACAAATGAGACTGTAACAAACTTTCTTACAGACTGGACGGCCTTCTTGACGTCCAACCAATAGCAGCAAAGCACTGACGGTATATAAAATATTAAACGACATCTGCACACTAATAAGAAGGCAACGGCTGTGTATGTTGAGCATGTATGTATTCTGTATATGTTGAGCTAAATCGACCAGTTCAAAAGTGACGATAAAGAGACTTACAACAACGACACTTTTTGATGCATCCAGAACGTGCACTGTTGGTCCTTGATACTGAGGCGCTATCTTTACTGCCGTGTGCGTCCTAACAACCACCACCGGCAATTGTTATTAACACGACGGTATCAAGTGCCTCATAGATGATGACCCAGGTTAAATATCACCAAAATATGTAACCAGTTAAGAATATGAGGATTTTCGTGGAGCAAAGTTTGTTCTTGCTAATGGCAATTAGTGCATTCAGACTAGGGACACTGATGGTGTTACCTACATCTTCATACCATAAGATTAAACACTATCAGAAACGAAACATAAACACGTATCAGTGGAAAGACAGTGTTTTTAGGACAACCTCCCAAATATTAACTTCATAAGATATAATTACAATACAACAGAACTCTTTGAACGTGCCTACATGTAGGAAGCACCTCGGAGAATTAATTTTTAACGGGCGCTACATAAATGTATGATTTTATTAATGGCCCGCCTAATGGGCCAGTATTGTTTCGCTGGCTGGCGTCTGTCGTCGTCGTCTGTAACGCTGCCGGCGATTGGGCTGGCTGACCTCCAGGCGCATGGACGGTCGGTGTGCTGGCGGTCAGGCGTGTGGGAATCGGGCAGCCGACACTGCACGGTGGGCCAGTATGGTTACATCCCATTAGGGCGACACCTTGTTTAATTTGATTTGATCATGAAGTCCACTTCAGCAGTCACACACTCAACTGTGACATCCAGTCATCATCAAGTTATTGCATCAAAAGTAATACTGTACAGCTGCTACTACTTTCCGAGTTTCCGGAGTCATTTCATGTACTCTGGCCAGGTAGCAAAACATGTAGGACTTGTGCAGCAGGTGTCTTTTTTACAGGCAAAATTTCTGTTCGTTGCTCACAAACAGCATGACAACACTGAAGGCAGAGTTGTAATAAAACCAAGATCAGTAAAATAACTGAAAAAATTTACAGGTCACTGTTCTATCATTGTAAAAACAGAACTGAACTTCTACTGTGGCTACACACACAAATGTGACTCAACTTATCATGTAATAATTCACAGTAAAACAAGCCAGTGGGCAGACTGGCTTGCTGCTGCGTGCACCATACTGCGGCATAGAAGCTAGCAGACATGTTAAAAGAGTTTTTCTGCCCCTCATTCATTGTAGGGGGCATTTTCAGGAACTAATCTAATCTAATCTAATCTATAGTTTTTTTATAGTGGCCTAAATAGCCAAAGCTATTGCAAGGTCCACTCAGGT
>Ga0209780_1000703_pt1 | contig 19199 bp, 9 predicted proteins | sample WorMetexBAHAMAS2_FD_187384 | JGI IMG/M metagenome (GOLD analysis project Ga0209780, IMG submission 187384) | Marine gutless worms symbiont microbial communities from Max Planck institute for Marine Microbiology, Germany - Inanidrilus exumae... | ecosystem: Host-associated > Annelida > Digestive...
ATACCAGTACTGTGCATTACAATACGTACCTCTAAACTTCATAACACGTCCATTCACTCACTGTTTAATTTTCAGCAATTAAAGGTACCAATGCCGTTAAATATTCAAAAATATTCAATGCATTTCCTATGAGTACCGCTAAACTTCATGTGTCCCCGCGTTTGGTGTACAGGATGTTGTTTTTGTGCTCATTTTCTATTACCCCGGTTAAATCTTGTACGCCGCCCCAGTCGGCAGTGAACGCAGGCAGTGTCTCTGCAGTCTACATTCAAGACGCAGCTGCGCTCCATACCATAGACAGTGGAGCACACTCATCGAAGTGATGCTCCAATGGAGGTTTTGTCGATTATTGATCCAGTTCCAGAGGCATCTCGTGACTGTGAGCCTGCGGCCATGGCTACCGTATTTAGAACAGTTGTGTGATATGTACTACATTAAATGATTTTAAAACAAAAATTAAATTACAGTTGGAACCGGAAACACAAATATAATGTAATGTATGTTATTAGTGATAGTAGGCTGAATATGGCGAAAGCCTGTGTGTGTCTACTTATGCCATCAGTGTACTCATTGGTGGCTTCGGTGAATACGGTGAATAGTGTCAGACCTCCCCCCTCCCCCGGCTTCTATTAGAGACCCGGCTTGTATTAGAGATCCGGCTTCCATTAGAACTTTGCTTTTTCTTCGGACGACATATCGCCGTTCTGCTAATCATGCAATACACACGAATGACGCAATGCACCACAGTGCTACTGGGTGATGTGAAATTAGCTCTGGTATTCACCCCCCTCCCCTGCCCCCTGGCTTCTATTAGAAACCGGCTTGTATTAGAGACCTGGCTTGTATTTGAGACCCGGCTTCTATTAAAGGAAATATTAGAGATCTAGGATATAAATGAAGATAGCCACATCCATAAAGAAAGTGTTGCTCTTATACTTACTAATACCATCAGCCTTTCTGCCCTCTAGAACATATTTCACTAAGCTTATGCGTAATGTTGTAATGCTTTTATTATGATTGATCGATAGATTGATTTAAGTACTGAAAACCCATTTGCTGCTGAGCAGCTACAACCACTAGCAGAACATGTAGTGGTTTTCTGCTACGTGCTGTCTGGCAGCATAGCAGGCGAGTGGCTTCACTGCTACACCTAGCCACCCCAGCCAGATGTGTTGCATATAAAACTCGTCTGTGCAGTCCTGGAGTACAGTCTGGGATCCACAGTGCTGGACTAGTTTTTTAAATGTTAGGCCTACTAGTTACAGTTATCAGTTAGTCTCCTAAAACGTAACTAGTGGCATATGATTTCTTGCTGTTTGTAGGAATGGTGTGTGTGGCCAGATGAGCCTTTTGAAGAGATGGACAGTACTTTGGCTGTGCAGCAGGTTCAGATGCTGTTCATGTATCGTATGAATGTTTTCAGAATAGTGATAGTTCTACTGAAAATTTATTGCTCGATAGACAGTAGAGAAGTTACTGTGCAGAGCAGAATTTCTAAAGATTGTATTTTGTGCCAGATTGGCCACTTTCTCAACTCTATCAACAGGCGAATAATTTTTACCATGCAAAATAGAGGTGGGGGTAGGTTCAAATGACGATTTTCGACCAATATTTTGCTATATCTCAAAAACGGTGCAAGATGGGGACATAGTTACTGTGGAGTGCTAATAGGAACTTGTATGTGCTCTATCGATAGGTGCTATTTCCAGTGACTTGAGGGACCCTACCTACCCCAAGCCACCCCATTTCAAAAATTTTTTAAAATATCTTCGTTCATATCTTTATAGTGAGCGGAGATATAGAGACTTCAAATTTGGTAGGTAGATTTATCGTAGCAAGTGCTAGCCTACGGATGGCAAATCTTACCAGAACGGGGCATGATTAGGTCACGTTAACTATTTAAATTTTGATGTGCACCAAGTTCCCACCAACTCTTTAATGGCTGATGGTCTCAGGTGCTGTCAACTTAGTTGGATGGTTAGTGTGGTAAACTAGTGGTCTCGGTCACCAGTTTATCACACTGATTGTCGACAACTGTGTGTAACACGGTGGGCCGGAGGCATTGCGTAGCACGGGTCATGGGTCTGTCAGCCGCAGTGGAGACTTGGTCGGAGGTCGTAGGAGGCGACCACACCTGGCTTTAGTTATTTGGGTTCATGTTATGTTGTAATATATTTTGTTGTGGATGCATGTTTGCTTTTGTTGTGTTTATTTCAGTTTTTTAGTACTAAGCCAAGAGATTGGCTGGGAAGAATGTCTCTGAAATGACCTATTTTGTGTTGGGTGGGACATAAAACCTTAACTCAATCAATCACAGAGACAAAAGTGCATTTTTATCCACAAACTGGTCTTGTCTAGTTTCCTGTTAGTCAAAGCAGTCCGGAGTCATGTGAAAATGCATTTATTCTTCTAGACAAGGTAACCATTAGATTTATTGTAAAAAGAATCTGTGGAGAACTTTTCCCACTATAGTTACATTAATGATGAGAATATTATTTCTTATTTATGACTTTGTGTTGGAAATATTCCATCATCACTTAAAGAATTCTGAACATGAATCAACATCAGGCACTTACTGTAGTTTCCATTGTTTTTGTTTTTTTTGCAGGGGGGGGGGAATCTTGGCTATTTTTCACCCAGTTGTCCATGTGTATCCAAATATAGAAATGATGTTGCATGTGGACTACCATTTTCGCTGGGTGCCAAAGTCTATGGGCTGACAAGCATCGGCACGTACTGAATGCAACCACTTGCATCATCAGCTATACATAAGTATGACGATGGACTGTTCCATCTTCTACAGACTGACTGGCACTGGATGGATTGTATGTTCCTCAGCAAGTGCAGTACAGACTCAAACTGTTCTCCGATGTCTGCAGCACAAAGCTCCACAGTGCCGGAGTTAATGCTGCATCCCAATCTCTAACATTGCCTTTTGGCAGCATCTGCAGTCTGCCAGCTGCCACCAGATATTCATTCAGTCATACTTCATCACTGGCATTCAATGTTTGGCCGTCAGGCTTTCTCTGTAGCTGGTCTGGCAGTCTGAAACACACTACTCAGACAGTCTTTGAGATATAACGTTCCTTTGACATGATCCAGATTTGGATAACTTTTCTTGTCTCAGTCTGTTGCATACACAGCTCATCAGAGGCTTTGCAATTATGTGCTGTATGAATTTACAGTTGACGTTGACATTGACAGATATGGGTAGTGTCTGCTTAACCACTTGTCAATGTTGATACACTTCACGTTCATCTCAATACTATTCATACTTGGTCATGAGTGATATCATGTGATTCAGAATGAAGAAAAAAGCTTTTTTGCTGCAGGGTGTTAGAGGCATTTTAACAGTAAAGACCCATATTTATTTTTGATTTAGTGATGAATAAAGAACTTCTGGTTTCAGACAAGAACTGAGGTGCTCGGTTAGGTACTCATTGAGTACTTAAGTGATAAATTACTCAGTTGGCACTGACGTAAAAGAATGCATCGAAAGCTGTTCCAAAAAAGTACTGAATACTGGAACAGAACATTTTGCTTGTCAAATTATTGTATTACTTAGCTGATGACCAGTTACAAGAACTTGAAAGTGAGCATATTTACAGAATTTGACTGAAACTCAACTGTTTTCCAAATGGAAATGATGTTGGTCAAGTGTAATTTATTGTACTGTGTTCAACTGTTCATGTGTGCGCAGTTTATTCAGCAAGGTATAAGGCACGACTTCAATAACATTGACGAGATCCTCAATCCACCAGAAGGACAGGATGAAGGCGTGTGGAAATATGAACATCTTAGGTTGCACCTTGCTGCCGTAAATTTGTTCTGTCTGTAATTTTGTCATTTGGCTTATCAAAACCTGTGAAGCAGGTTTGGTATTGAGCAACACCCGTATACTAAGAGCCGCATTAATGAAATTATGCGTGTATGTATGTGTGTGTAACTACTCTTCCCAAACCACTGAACCGATTTGCATAACAATTATACCAGGCTACTTAGATTTGAAATATTTACCCCCACCATATTTAAAAACCCATTTCTATGGGCACTGTAATGTTAAACCAATGGGAAATAGAGGTCTTGTAAAGCCCATTCAAAAATAATAGGAAAATATTCGCGGTTTATGGCTCAAATGATGTGGTACAGCCCAAGGATGGTCCTTTTCGGGGTTAGGATGATGAGTGACATCATTTGGATGACATGTGCCCAAAAAGGGACGTGAATAGGCATTTTCAAGCCAAACTAGCATAATATTGAAACTCGCATATCTCGGCTGCGGTTTGAACGATTTTGATGAAATTTGGCACAGTGACGCGGTTCGACACTCGTAATGCACCCGACAGTTAAAAATTCGAAATTTCGAAAATCCAAGATGGTGGCGGCCGCCATCTTGAAAAATTCAAAAACACCATATCTCGGCAGCGTTTCAAGCGATTTCAACGAAATTTGGTACGGTTATGCAGTTCGATCCTCTTGACCACTATGAACGTTAAAAATATCAAATTTCATATTTCAGCCGCTGTTAGTGCGATTTCGACGAAATTTGGCACACTGATGCACTTTGACCTTATTGACCTTTCAGACCATAAAAAATTGAAATTTTTAAAATACAACATGGCGGCGTCTGCCTTCTTGAAAAATCGAAAAATCTCAATATCTCGGCCGCGGTTCGAGCAATTTTGACAAACTTTGGCACGGTTACGCAGTTCAACCCTCTTGACCGTTCTGAACATTAAAAATTTCAAATTTTGAAAATCAAGATTTCGGCATCCGCCATCTTGAAAATTCGAAAAATTGCCATATCTCGGCCGCCGTTAAGGCGATTTCGACTAAATTTGACACACTGATGCTCTACTTGACCTTTTCGACCGTTAAAAATTTGAAATTTTTAAACTCTAACTTGGCGGCGGCCGCCATCTTGAAAAATCGAAAAATCAGCATATCTCGACTGCGGTTCAAGCGGTTTCGACGAAATTTGGCACGGTGATGCTGTTTGACCCTCTTGACCGTTCCGACCGTTAAAAAATTAAAATTTCGAAAATCCAAGATGGTGGAGGCTCTATCTTGAAATATCGAAAAATCACGATATCTTGGCCATGGTTGAAGCGATTTTGACAAAATTTGGCATGGTCATGTAGTTCCACCCTCTTGACTGTTCTGACCGTTGAAAAATTGAAATTTTGAAAATCCAAGCTGAAATTTGGTATTCGAATTGATATGCATAGGAGCTTTAACGTAGATGAAAATCTTCTCCGCTAGGTTGCGCTTTTACAACACCACGACACAATCTTCGATTTTTGGGACCCCGTCATACGTCATGAAGTAACTAAGATAGAAAACTCGAATTTGGTGTGTGAATAGATATGCATAGTAGCTGTAGAAAATTTTATTTGCTAGTGGGCATATTTGCGCCACCCCATAATGTTAAAACAATGGGAAATAGAGGACTCCATAGTTATTATTAGGTAAGCAAGTGACAAGGCAGGTTTTGGTGTACTGCATGCAACTCAGTTAATCGAACATGCAGCATGTCTACTTTATTTTGGCTACAATTTACAAAGTAGTTATTAGCAAAAAGATGTACAATGTTAGTTAAGCTTTCATTCTTTTTTATTAGTAGTAGTGTTTTCATTTGGATGTTGTTATCATAATGGTCAGCATGTTAATACAGTATCTTTTGTTTCATTTTGTTGATATGTACCGTTATTGGTTTATACTTTTGCAGGCAGTTTTGCATGGAGCTTAATGGACTTGCAGTTAAATTGCAGGTATTTGTTTCATAATTTTTCACATATCTAATTTTTATATGATCAGTTTGTGGTAGAATTCAGAGATACTGCTGTTAGTTAGCTGATAAAATGCTGTGTCCTTCCAGATAATTTCCAGATAATTTCTAATTTATGTGATAGCTATCTTCTCTCTGTATTATTTTTCACTAAATAGCCTTACACTCAGTTGTGATTTAGCTTATTTAAAGGCAGCATCACATTGTGCTTTGAACAACAACAAATTTTTACGTAAGATGTTTATCATGCTGTTGACAAATGTGCATCAACCTGGTGGTGTTGTTAATTACAGCCTGAATGCAACCCAGAAACATGCACACAGATGACTGCAACAGAACAGTGGATATTTCTCTGTGCTGCTCACAAAACACCGAAGGAGGTCGGTGGATAAACGTGTGGTATTATGCATTTGTTGAGGAATATGTTTTCGGCTTTATAATGGTACAGAGTTAAAGTTTTGTTGAGTGTACGAACAGTTTGTACTGTAAACAAATGTGTATATATGTGAATATCATTTGAAGATAATGATTTGTGTTGTTAGTGCCCTGCTATTGACTACACTCGTCACACGCTTGATGGCGCTGCATGCCTCCTGAACAGCAACAAGTATTTTCCAAGCAGGTATTGGATGCAGTTTATTAGGTGTCATTAAGAAAATTGCTTGACTTGCCCATGTCACTGTAAGATAGTCAATACAGTTGTTTAAATGTTGTCTTGAAAATTGTTGTCAAGTCAATTTTGCTTCTGTTGCTGTGCATATTCACCTACACTGTACACGTTTGGTTTCGTGTTCATCGATGGTATGCAGTTATTTTTATAATAAAGTTGTAGAACTGTATTTAAACTATTTATGCTCTGATTTATAGGGTCAGCATCAAAGAGTCATCGGTAGCTAAGCTTGGTTCGGTGTGCCGACGTGTGTATCGAATATTTTCGCATGCGTACTTTCATCATCGACCTGTGTTTGATGAGTACGAGGTATAACATTAGACATTTAAGGGATATGATAATTCAGATTATAAGGCCTGATGTACGTATATTTATGTTGTCGGGAATGTGTAGGTGTGAATTTTTGTCTCATATTGATAATTACTTGTATCAGTTCACGGTGAGAAAAAGAACATGCATAAGTTGTTTAAGACCTGTCATAAACCAGTTTAGTGCTGTCCAGCCTCCAGCTTGAGGGCCACATGCAGCCTTTGTTGGATACTCTTTAGCCCGTATGCCAAAGAAAATCTCTTGCTTGGTTTACTTTGACTACAAATTGGAGGGTGAATAGTCACTAACCTTCGCTACACTGACATCCTGTTAGGCACTTCGGAGTCAGAACTGCAGGGCTGGTGGATTGCCTAAACTGAGTGAACCATAAATACAGCCTACTTATTAACCTCGAGAAGACCAAGGTACTGGCGAGCGATGGCATAGTGTGCCGCATACTTATTCAGAATGAGCAACTGAAGCAGGTGGATACTTTCCCGTACTTTGGGTCCCTGGTAACAGAAGATGGTGAGTGTACGATGGAATTTCGTACCAGGTTAAATGGGTCAGGCAAACGGGGCATCACTGCAGAAAATAAGGAAAAGTCACAGCATACCGATTTCAACAAAGATATGACTAATGAGAGCACTAGTGTGGCCTGTAACGTATGGCTGTGAAAGTGGGACACTCAGAAAAAATGAAGAAACATGTCTTGACGCCTTTGAGATGAAAGGGCTGAGAAAGATTTTGCGGGTTTTTGGACAGCAAAGAAAACGAATGAGTGGGTTCTTAACAATGCTGGAGTAACGGGGGAACTGTTAGACACTGTCAAAGAAAGGAAGCTAGCATACTATGGTCACACCATGAGGAAACAAGGGAGTTGTCTGCAGAAAGAGATAATGCAAGGAACAATGCCAGGTGCACAAAGGCAAGGAAGACCACGCATGGCCTGGGTGGACAACATCAATACATGGACTAGACTTCTCATGAAAGAGTCAATCAGAATGACAGAAATAAATGGAGAAAGTACGTCCATGGTGTGGCCAACTCTTGCATTGAGGTCGGCTAATGAACAGAACGGTTCACTCTTGCTTAGAACTTATCTGAATGTGGTAAGAACGTACTGACACAGTTTGGCAGGATGTATGTTTGTGAAGCTGACTTCTGTGATGTGATTAGGCTAGCATTAAATCAGAAAAATAAAACAAATTGCTGCTTCCATTTTATCCCAGCCATATTATTGACACTTAGAAATTGGAGATCGGTACTGAAACTATGGTGATTGTGGTGACTGAATTTGCAAAACTATGTCATTAGATTATTTAGTAGACAAATTGTTCTCTTAACAGTGGTCATTATTGCATTCCTGTGTGATTTGCGTGAAATTTATGGTTAACTCTCTTGAATGATTAGATGACTGGAATTTAATTTGCCAGTCTAGAACAGGTGGGTGAGCAATGTTGCCCACAACCTTGTGACAGATTATAGAAGGTTGAACGTCACTGAACTAGTTGAATTTTGTGGTGTTGATGATGTTGTGGTTCTGCAGAATGAAACAGCGCTGTGTCGACGCTTCACTGTCTTTGTGACAAAATACAATCTGATGTCAAAGGACAATCTAATTGTTCCAAACATGGATGACCAGCTAGAAGTAAATGAGAGTGAAGCATAAAATGTTCTTAGACCATTAGTGACAAGTATTGACAACGTGATCGATTGATCTACACTGGTATTGTGAAACTGTTACAGTTTGTATGATGTCTAATTTAATTTAATTTTTCTTACATATGCTGCTGGTAACATGTTGTTATGTCACTCTTGTGTAAACAACTTGCCCGTGCATGTTACCTAGTGACATCTTTGCCATTATCAAACCTACAGTCTTTTGGTTTAACCTTTATGTTACCAAGCATTGCAATGTATTCACCATTATTACTGGCAGTTATTGTTACGAATACCTTCAAATTGCCAGTTTTCTGTACACTAACTGATAGTTGTACTTGGATATGCGGCATGTGTTTGATGTTGTGAGCTTTTACATTATGATACGGCTTACTGATGAAAGACGTATGTTTACGTAGTTCCAGCTGCTGAAGCCGTTTCATAAATATGTTGTGTAATTGTGATTATATGCTGTGTCTAATTCCAGATAATGTTTGTGACTGAAAGGAAAATAAGTCTTTCCATTCATTTGTAGCCATTGTAACAGTTCAACAAAGTTTATGAACTTTTGCCAAAATGTACAGTTGTTTAAAGTTTGTCTGATTATCACATGTAGACCTATGCCGCCTATTATGTGGGCCTCCTGTTTCTTTCATCAGTAGGCCTACTGCTAGCCATAGGCTGAAAACTAATTATTTAGCTGTTACTTACACTTTAATGCATATATAAATTTTAGGCATACTTGTTCAGTGTATGTAAGTAAGTAAGTCTTTATTATTACTCATGAAATGTGAGCAATGCACAGAACTGGTATACGTCAAACTCAGCACACAATGTGATACACAAAAGAACAATTATACATACGTAAAAAGACCACAGGGAACAAAAGAATTTTTATACAATTTATATGTACAGTGCGGAGGGGAAAATATATGCCCTTTTTTCAGAAAGAGCTGATGAGATGATAAAGGTAAGTCATTGTCAGGATTATGATGGAGTATTTGTTATAATAATCTAAATTCTGAAACATAGAAGAAGTAAGTAAAAAATTTGATTAAGTGCCATAATCATTCAGTAGAATGAATCAGAGGCACTGGACAAGTCGCTAGGGGCTATTAAATGCAGACTGGAAAAGATTGGTTTTAAGATTTTTTGGAAAGTGTTTAAGCTTTGAGACGAATGCAGCGTAGAGGGGAGAGAATTCCACACTGTTGGAGCTGGAGTTTATTCGTATTATAACATTTGTTAAATGTTTACAAATTTTCTGTTTGATTTCTGCTTCATTTTGCACATGTGGTAGAACTGTGGGAATATTTTCATGCCATTGTGTAACAGGTCATTTATTGTGCTACAGTTGATGTTAATATGCTTTTATTTTTTCCCTTATTTTTGGTTTCTGTGCTGTGTGCTAGATTAAACTGGCCGACTCGTCCGCTGTTTGAGTATTAAACTTAAACTATTATATCATAATATCACAAATGTTTTAGAGTCTTCCATAATAAAAGCTATCTCCGTGTAGGTATGACAACCAAGTTTTCAGAATGTGCTCAGTAAGCTGTTGCTTAAATAATGTGTCTACTACCTCCCACAAGTACCAATATGCTAATTCTGTCACCTGGCAGTTTGGCTGCAACTGGACCACTGTAATCAATTGCTTCGGGATAAACCTTCGTCCTTTGTCGACTGTCAACGAAACCGAATTGATCTCTGCATTAAGGTCATCAGCGTTGTTTAGGCCTAGCATGCACTGCATCTCCATATCTCTACTGCATCTATGCTGGAATTTGTGGGATGGGTGATGAGGGTTTCGTCAGAGAATTTGATTAGTTCACGCTTGTCACGTTGTTTAGGCCTATTTTTGCATCGCAGCGGTGAACCTGATGGCCCACATTCACGGGTAGTGCTGACAGGCGGCTGAACACGGCCTGCGTTGACGGCCCACATTGAAGAAGCATTGGCGTGCAATGCTTTTTGATTTAGTTCTGTACGTTGTAAACGACCTTTCTCTTGGGAAAATTTGATTTTTAGCGATTTTTATTGCGTCCATGAACGTATGGAACAATTATGCTTTTTGCCAACACGTCTCGTGGACACAGATACTTTGTCCACACTACCCGTGTTCACAGGCAGTGTCGAAGAGCAAGGGCCGTCAATCACAGCCTGTCATTTTCACACTTGCGTTGAGGGACCGTACGTGCACGGAGTGACGCTTTTGACGTCCGTGAAAATATGCACGTCGATGTCCAAAATGATATCTATATTCATTCACACTACAATACATACAATGCAATATTCCTTTATTATGAGTTGACAGAACGCAGCTCAACATAAGAGAAGTAATATAAAATACAATACAATACAATATATAAATCAAAGTACGGAATCGTCAATCAATACAAGTCCTTGTACAAAATGCGCTGAATGAAGTTGCTATCATATATTTGTTGACTTTGGAGTAAGTTGCCTATTATGGCGCCTTCACCTGGTGTGTGGGCTTCATCATGCACAGATGTCAGCATGGCAAGGCTTCACGGTACCTCGTCGACTGTTGCACACCGTGGCACATTGTTAGAACGTCGGTCTTTGACAGGCGAACTTTCTCTGTCCTGCGCTCGACCTGTAGCTGACAGGTGACCACTTTTGTGGGTAAACCGTTCGCTAATACTTAGGTCAACCAACCAGGTCAACTTAGCTTTTCATCCCTTCGGGGTCGACAGATGAGTAGTAAGCTGCAATTGGATGGCTCTTACCTCATTTAGGGGTGGCGCCGTCTGGTGAACGCTTACGAAGGAAAGTCAGGCATGGTGTATTTGCAGGTAAGACTGTGTGATCCATGCTTGAGCGCTTTGAGATATACATAGTATATAAAAGGCGCTATATAAATACTTTTCCTTTCACCGATATTGCAGGCCGGCAACATCTCAGATCAGACACACATCAACTGATGGTGGTGCCACAACACCGGCTCTCCACTGTTGGCGCCGAGCATTCGCTGTGCGGGGTCCGACAGTCTGGAACTCTTTCCCTGGTGACCTCCGTGCGCAGCAGGACTATGTGTACAAGTGTCCTTCAAACGGGGCTTGAAAACTTGGCTGTTCTCTAGTTACTAGCGTGCAGCGCATTATGAGACTTCGTGACAATGCTATTTCTATCATTGCCATTACTTTCTGTCACTTGTTTTGACGAATAAACGCGTTCATTACCATTAGGGAGCAAGGTGGTTTGGGTGGTGTAAGATTTTACAGAATAACGCTTCGGCCGCATCGGCGGCCCGTCAACACGGGTAATGTCTATCGACCCACCCCTACCGACGAAAGAGAAACGGGCTGCCAGTGCGGAAGTGAGTGACCAACGTTTACTTATTTACAGATGGGAGCACAGAATGACGTCATCAGTTTTTGTGTTGTGTATTTAATTACGAAAACAAAACATAATTTTCTATTTATATTCGTTGTTAATGCCACTGAACTCACGTGTGCAGAATTCAACAGACAGGAATGTCGAAATATCTGTCGCTGTACGTTAGCGCTTGTCGCAGTGCTATGCGTTTCGACGTACGAGACACGTCCAGTTGGACGGAACTGGCTAGTAGTCTTGCAGCGGCGCGCCATGCGATGATATGCTGTGTATGCGGTCGTCTGCTTAAATCACCGACTGGTCCAGCCCAGTCAATATGCCATCACTATTATTGTCAAGCTTGCGTTGGTGGTAAGACTCGATATATGAAAGGAAGCTGTGGTTGGTGCAAGGACACAACAGATTTTGTTGCAGACTACCACTTGGAATCAGTTATACGTTGTTTTCGTCAGCTGTGTGTGTATCTGAAAGGCTTTATTAGTCCACTAGCAAAAAATGGACATGAAATAGATACAGTTCTAGCGATTGTATGTGAAGCTGTTGAAAAACAAGATATTGATGATGATATTCAGTTAAGTTTATCTGCTTCACCGAGTGACCAACGATCATATGTAGCAAGTTCATTGGCTACTGTTACTTCTTCAGACATGCCAAAAATATCACAGGACACTCGAACACATATATCAAAATCAAATTCTGTTGTTCAGCACAGTTCAGTGAAACGCAGACGAAAATACCAGTCTGTTGATTCTCACCGCAAACGTTCTAAGCCGTATGCGTATGTGTCACCTGCCCAAACTTCTGTTGGCTTGTGTTTGTTGACAAATGCAGATGGAAGCGTGTCTGATTTGCAGTTAGGAAACAGTTTGATGGACACAGTGACATGGTCTGACAACATGGGTCACTCACACCTTCACGATGTGGATCAACATATAGACATGGAGGAAACTTTAGTAGGTGGACTATATGATACTCGATGGTCGTTGCTTGAAAACCCTGTTCTGGCAGAGCATGACTATAATAAGTTAACAACGTCATTTAATGCTGTGAGCAATGTGTCTGCACCAGTTCTTGTCACTGGTTCACCATCAAAATTACCAAGATCACCAACAGTCAAGAAGTCTGGCTCTAAGCAGTCATCAGCAGATAAAGGAAGCTCGATACGAAAGCCGTCATTGACTATTCGCCAGCTTTCTGAAGGTAATAGCACTAGTACTAGTGCTGAGTGTGGAGTGAAAGTAGTGGATGGTTCAGTTCCCCGTCGACAGAAATCGTCTACACCAAAACTGAAGATCGGGTGCCGTTGTGCAATGGCTACCCCTGCCCCAGGCAAGCTGACATGCTGTGGTCAACGATGCCCATGTTATGCCGCATTTCATGGCTGTTGCCCTAGCTGCAAATGTCGTGGTTGTCGAAATCCTCGTGGTGATCCTGCGAAGTCACCAGTGATAGGTACTGCCATGAGGCCATCATCTTCAGATCAAGTGCAGTGTAATATGTCGCTGTTTGACTCAGCTAGTGAAGTTTTTTCACCAGTTAATAAAGACCGTATTGTTGTACACTCACCAGCAAGATTTACAGCAGAATCAGTTAGCTGCTGATGTCATTTCTCATTCAGACTGTTGAGTGCATTGTTAAATTAATTGAATAACATCTCATTACATAATGTGCTAAATTGTTTACACTGGAGATATTGACAGCAGCTGATGTAAAAATTTAGCATGAAAATGGCTTAAATGTGTCGTTTGCTACTTCAGCAAAGAATGTACATGATTTGTAACCTGTGATCGATTGGATATAGCCTTTTTGCAGACTGTAGAAATCAAGTCAGTCTCAGAAAGTGAACCAGTTTAGTGTCTATTTAACACCAGCAGTCTTATCCATGTTAGCCAGCAGGCCTGTGGGACTTTCTGCAATTAAAAACCATCCATAATGCCAGTGGCATCATCATGTCAATAACACTGGGGACATTCTTTGAAAGCTCTCGTGAATGGTCTCTGGCAGCCGTGCCACCAAACATTTCTGATGCACTGTTAAGCCTAAAGACTACCATTCTTGTTTATCTGGACCATACAAAAGGAAAAGATTAAATATCAAGGGGTTATCCCAATAGGTAGATTTGTGTGGATCAAGGCACATTTGTGGCCAAAATTTTTAACAGTTATTAATCAGTAAATCAGTAAAATGTAAAGTTTTTAAGTGACTGATTTGTTTTATTATAGTTTGCATATAGTGTTGTTTTTGATAATTTTTATTCTTTACAGCTTCAAGCATCATTTGTATTGTAACATGCAAAATATTAATTTCTAGCTTTAAGTGGAAATGCATGAATAACAAAAGTAACCATCGTTGTGCCAATGAAACAGATTTGAACTTAATTGACTAATTATTCGGCTTGAAGATATATAACTCCACTGAAAGTGAACCAATTTGGATGAAATCTGGAGCACTCTGAGTATGTTGTTGGAGGCTGGCCCTGGCAGATTTTTGGCGCAATCCGCGCAGTTGCGACAGCTGGAGAGCCAGGCGAAATTTTGTTTGTTTGTTTTTTCAGGTAAGCAATGCACGATTTCACTGATTTCCTGTGGGCCAAATTTCACGTAATTTGAACACAACACCTCGACCAGTGTAGTTTCGGAACAGAATTTTGGAAATTTTATCGTAAGGGTTCTTTTTTCTAAAAAACGCAAATATTTCACAATTTTTAACATTGTGCGATTTCAGGCCGCAATAACTCTGCAATGATTACAGATCACCAGAAATTCAATAGCAAAATAACTCTGTAATGGATTTCTAGTTTCCATTTCTACCACTGCGTTTCCAAATGAAATTTTTAGTACAGTTCTGCAGCAGTTGACAAGATTTCAACTGACGTAGCATGCCGCACAGTCACTCTGAGACTGCTGAGCTTTTTGTTCCTCTTGTGAAGTTGTGACAGTGAACTTTGACTGTGACCTTGGCCTTCAGTCTTGACCTACATAGTGTCGAGATGAATCGGCATGCCAGATATCTAGGTCAGAGATCATTTCATTCAAAAATTATTGTCTGGTGACACAGACACACACAGATCACACCGATTGCTCTACCTGGACCACTTAAGTGGTCAGTAACTGATTGAATGTGCGATTTCATTACTATAGAACCTTTGCAGTTGAGTATGAAGTTATGAGATATTCAATCGTCAGTTTTGTTTCTGTGTAATTGTGTTGGTAATAAGTAGACATTTACACGTTTGTTTGCCGTAGCTGATGTCAGTGTGTGATAGTGACTCGTACCACTTGAATTACTGTCGTGCATGTGAAGTGTGGTGATATTGAGATGGTGTACGTGATGGTTTTGATAACCGAGTAAGATATTGATGTTTGCTGTTGTACGATCAACACTCGTGTGTTTATTGTTCTAAGATTGTGCATTTGCGCGCTTCATATAGTTCTACAGATGTTGCACTATTTTGTTCTAAAAACATGGTAATAATGATGTTGTTGAAACCTTAGTTCATTGGCATATACTTTTAAAGGTTAGGACTTTCAACATGTGCTGTCTATCTTTCTCTGTGTATTCAGCTGAGTGAGTCATAATACAGACACCAAACATGCGAATGACTGTCTTAAATAATACTTATACTTTTTGCTTTTTACATGCTGCTTGAAGTATGCTTCATATGCTGCAAGACTAAGCGCCTTGCCCATGAAGAGTTGGACTGAGTTGTTTTAATTAATTTTCACATTTCAGTTCATGCATTCACCTGTAACCAGAGCAGTAAAAGTAGCAGTACTGTGAGTTCAAAAAAGGAGCATTGTAGACTGTAGAGCCAGTAACTTCGCCAGATGTTGACCGATTTTCGTAATTCTTTCACTACAGTAGATTTTCAGCAGTAGATTTGTCGTTATGAAATATCACACGACATCCTAAACGTGTCGCTACATTACATAGTGAAATTTTAATGTCAAAAAAACTAATGACAGTCCAACTCCAGAACTATATTGCAATTAACAATAAGTCGCAAGGTAGTGTAACTACACACTTGAGGTGTGGTAAGATCTTCTAGACAAATTCTTTAAATTTTGGGAAATAAGTGATAATCAAGAACTTTAAAATAGGTGAAAATTTGGCATTTACATGAAAGAAGGATGATTGTCCTGTTCACCTGAGCACTGTCCAGCTAAAAGATGAAGAACTCGTCAATATCTTTGTATATGGCGGGCAGCAACTGTTGTTAGCTGCATTTGTTATGTTAGTAGGGCCACCGACTGACTTTAGTATCAAGAAATGTCAAACTGTTTTAGACTTATTTTGACTCGTCGACTGACACCATCATTGGCTGACCGACCCTTTTAGGCCGCATCGCAGCAATAACTAGATGTGGCCTATTTTCACAGACGGAGTAGCATGGTATGACTGTGTGTCTGTCTGTTAGTAACGTTCATGAGCCCTGTAAAAACGGATGAACTGATTGAGATGCCGTGTGGGTGAGTGGGCTCAAGTAACCATGTATTAGATGGGGGTCCAGATCGGACGAATCCATTCGCAGCCGCGAGGGGTGACAAGTCAGCGATGCGGCCTATTGCCATACTACTTTGGAGTTTGGACACCTGTTATCTGCTACGGCAGGTGCGTACAGTCGTGTTGTGTGGGTTATTCGGTATGGCCGGTGTGAATTGTCTTTTCGTCGGTGAATTAAACAAGTGTCCGAAGTAATTTGGCAAAAGGCTGCATCGCCCTCTTGTCACCCCTCGCGGCTGCGAATTGATTGGTCCGATCTTGACCCCTGTATCGGTATCACCTCACTTCACAGGCACGACAGTAATTCAAGCGGTACAAGTCACTATCACATTTTGGTTCCTTGGACGCACATGCGACACTCCCATCTCCACCAAACGGGCTCACGATCGGTTCATCCGTCTTTGCACAGCTCACCCGTGTGACCAACACGCACACAGAGTCACAGACCACGCTACGTGCGACATCTGTAACAACAAGCTCAGCTACCACAGAGGGACCGCGCGACGAGCTATGTTAGTAAATTTGTGCTTTGTTTCACGAGCTATGGAAGTTATAAAAGTCTCAAATGGCAAAAGTGACCTTCAAGGTTATTCAAGGGCATTGGCAATGGTGCCATTTGATAGGCCACATACGATTTCCTATTAGTCTTTCATTTCAACTATATCTCTATCTTGCACCGTTTCCGAGATATTATCACTTATTTATTTCCCAAAATTTAATGGCATCACATGACTCTGAACATATCCCTTCTTTTGGGAGTAATATAACATGCATGCATGCACTGGTACTCGTCTCTATCAATCAGTACACGAAATTGGAAGTGCCTAGCTAATTCACCAGTTACGAAGATATGATTGGGCAAAATTTAAAAAAAACTGGTCACATGACTCCGCCCTTTTGTTATCTCTGAGCTAGTACATGATATAGTCTACATGTGAATAAAATTTGACGACTCGCTTTAGCCGTTTCATAGATATCGAAATTTAAAGTGGGGCACGTGAGCCGGACCACGCCCCTTTTAAAGGTGATTTGTCATCGTTGATGCATGCAAAATTTGTGCCTTCCTTTTTAATTTTGTTGTGCCAGTTTTCGGAGTTCACCTTAACAAAAATTCTTTATCCGCCGCGCTGAGGGGGAGGGGCGGCCAACAAGCAGCTCGCACCACGCACGCGTCGCCACTGATGTTGGATATCTAAGTAACATTACTTTAATCTAAATTCACTACCAACTCTGCCGGAGTGAGGGTGAAATAATTCCGAAAGTCGGTCGGCATTTGGCGAAGTTACGGAAAAGAATGTAACTGCGTCGTTTTTTATTCACAGTGTAGGCTACGTTGCCGGTGTTAGAAAATGACTTAATTTATATGAGGCAATCCGTGGACTTGCGCCAACCGCAAGAAAGTGAAGTTGTCTCTACCGTCAGTAAGCTAATGTTTATAATACTCCCGTGATTTTGACCGCAGATATGAAAGTCTGAATGCGGTATGCCGGTGACATAGGCCTATTGTTTTCTCGTTGGCCACCCGGCTGCAACTTCGATGCCTGGTTGCTGAAGCAGGGACGGCACGGCTTTGTCGATCAGCTTCAGCGTGTGCTTGGCAACTGTAGTATATGTCAGGAGTCGTACTTGTTGAGACGTTAACGACACTCGAAGCTGAGCAGTGTTCATCGCCAGTGTTCATATACTGCAATGTTCACCAGTTTCGTCTACAACGATGAAATTAAAAGCGAAAGAGTAGACATATGAAACGTATACTACATTTAGACAACTATATCAGATATAGCGACTTCTGCGCATTTTCTAAGTATTCAACTAAGGGTTTCTCTGTGACATTTTAATGGGTATATGACTAGCTTAGTCAAATATACGTAATACTGTAACACTATTAAATATGTTGGGTTTAGTTTTGGTTTAGTGCTGGATTGTGTTGCTGTTAAACGCACATAAGTCGAGCTAACAGCAACACAGACAGTGCATGGAGCATCATAATCATATTACGAAAAAACACGTCACTATAGACTGCGAAGAGCTTGAAGGTCATTGAACTGGCTGCCACACAAGGATGGAAATGGGAATCCAGGATGTGGACCGTTAACTAATACGTCTAGACTACAGCAGGTGCACTGTTCACCTAAATCGGTGTTTCTCGAACTTTGGTTGCCCTGCCGTTGTTGACTTGCGACTCGATGTGGTTGTCATACTGTTCGTCTTGCTCCAACTCCGTCGTAGGCAGAACGTGTCCTGTTTATGCCATGCGTGCACAAGTGAATTACCGGTAGGTTAAATCTACGCCGCATCAAATTCGATACAATACGAGACGGTATATTCGTATCGTATGCGGGCCGGCTTAATCTAGTGCACGGCACCAAAAACGAACAAAATAAGCATAACATAACACATTCGTTTAATATCATAGTTGACAGGACGCAACTAATCATAAATGTAAAGTACAGTGTAAGGAAATGTCTGAAACAACTAAGCAAATGGTGTAAGTATAAAAATTTACAAACCGAAAACAAAACCAAAATGAGATAAAATACGTAAGTTAGACTAATAACAATATTTAAACAGTAGAATGTTGCTTTTTATCTCATTCATTCATTGATATTGTTTTAATTGACAAAATTGTAAGAACGCACCTTAAAAAGGAAGGAAGAAAGGAAGGAATTATAATGTAAAAATCGGGAAGCTCAGAAGAAACGGTCCGGATGATGTGATAAAAACGACAAGCTGCTAAAGGCATGTTCACATCGCCGCCTTGGAGCTGAATGAAACTAGTTCTGAACAACATGTTCACATCTGCAAAGTACCGTGGTGGCGTGGCGTAGTGGTAGCGTCGTTGGTCTAGATCAACGAAGTTAACCTACGCTGAGCCCGGTTAGTACTGGGATGGGTGACCGTGTCTGGGTT
>Ga0209780_1000704_pt1 | contig 19180 bp, 14 predicted proteins | sample WorMetexBAHAMAS2_FD_187384 | JGI IMG/M metagenome (GOLD analysis project Ga0209780, IMG submission 187384) | Marine gutless worms symbiont microbial communities from Max Planck institute for Marine Microbiology, Germany - Inanidrilus exumae... | ecosystem: Host-associated > Annelida > Digestive...
ATATATATATATGTCAGGAAAATGAAATAACGGATGTCCAACTGGGAACTCACGTCGGCAAGTCCAATGACGATATCGTTAGGAATAAAGTCACCACTCGACACAGTCCGAGACAAGCATGGATGTCGGCCATCGCGGACTTCTATGAATGGCTGTTCACAAACAACATCATCAGTTCAAACCAGCAGCCAGTGTCAGACTCAGTGTCAACAACTCCCGGTCAAAATGTGATATGTAATGTACATTACTGTATAAAAACTCAGCTACTGCTTGAATGGTCAACCGTGATGTAGTATGAACCAACATAGCATCTCCGGGGAAGTTCCTATCTAACACAGAGTAAGCCTCGTACCGTAGAACCAACTCAATCCATTTAGGATTTATACACCGACATGACACACAGACAAACTACCAGTTACATGGTAGCCGTCTTTCTCCGTGGCAAGCCTCATACGGAAAACCAGCTTGATCCATTATGGTGTTTAGTCGTTATGATCAACTGTCACACACAGACAACCTACAAGATAATTCCTATGATTACATTATTCATTGGTCTCCTAAAAACATCAACTCATAGGATGCATCCTAAACAAAACATCTAGTTCTCTGGCAAACTAAACTATCTTTCATATAAGTGCACATGTGGCTTAACTAACTTTTGAAACAAACGCCACCACATTACAGCCGAATTGCTGGCATTACAGCCTAGTCACATGCGATAAATATTTGGGCCCATTTTTGCCTATGGCAAGAAAAAATTGTGACAGCATGCCAATGATAAGCCAGTTTGAAAAAAAAGGAAGAAGAAAGAAAAAGCCATGACAGGCAGTGGCTAAATTTTCATATATTTTATTTTACAAGGACAGGTATAATGAGTTAATCACCACCGTGTTCCCTCTACCCAGGAGCTGAACACACCCATGGTACATACTCTGCTGGTGACCCCGAGTGTAACTTTGATAGCAGAAATTAAACACGATTCTGTTATGCTACAAACCAGCTACTGGCTTGTCTTGTGTAAGATTTCGGTACGAGATGTGACACAGGAAGAGAGAGAAAGTGTTGAGAATCTGTCAACCTGTGTGCTGCTGCCTGGTCGAACGAAACACGGACGACACATGCTGCCTCCGTCGCCATGATGACTGTAGAACGACATGGAAATCAACACGTCCAGAACCGACACGCATTCAACGGCTGCCTTCCACAGAGCTCGACTAAAACACAATCCACCATTCTCCACTACTTTCCACTAATACGACCAACACACATGCCCGTATGCAGGCACAGCTGTCAAGACTGCCAAACTACACAGGTGCCAGTAACCAAAACGCACAAATACAGACAACTTTGCAAAAACGCACCGGAGATAAAAGTTAAAGATTGCCATATTCCACACAGAAGCATAGGTGAGGTTCTGGTCTCCGTATCCTATCTCCCTATTCTAGACCTTGAGCCTGCAAAAGTATGGAATATACCACCAGTGCAATGCCAGGCCTACGGTTACCTTCCCACCTGCAGAGCGTCACCACCCAACGACTGGTTAAACGAAAGCCAACTGTGCAAATTAACGTACTGTTGGTCAAACTGGAAGAAAATGCGGCGCATCGTGTCGCGCTGGGCAGCGTCTCTCCTCTCCTCCGCATCTGTCAACTCACTCAGCAGACTGTTGATACGTGGCGTACGATATCGCCGACTGCCTTTCTTCTGCGACGTCACCTCATACTCGTCTGGAACGTTTTTCACGACGCTGTCCGGAACTTCCATCTGGAAACGATTCTTTCCGCTCCCCCAGTATGTCAGCGACTGCAACATTTTACAATATCGCAACAAAGGCACTTAAGATCGCCGCCTGAATTTTTTGTTACATTATTGTTGTTTTGAATTTCTCCTCATCCACATCAGTGTGCGTTTTCTTCCATCACTAGTTTGGTTGGCTCTGGAAAGATACTTTTGAGACAAGTTGCACGTGTTTTTCCAGGCCAGACACCTTCATGTCACCAAAACATGGCATTTATAATACGTGACAGAACACAGATGTCAGATGAATGTTTCTGCCCAATGCAGTCAAAATATTATTTACTCCGTGGATTGATTAAGGTTTCACGTTCCATCCAACACAAAATAGGTCATTTTGGAGACGCTCTTCCCAGCCAATCTCTTGGCTTAGTACTGAGAAATATTCCACAAAATCAAGTGAGATGGCAGTCATTTACCCTGCAGCCAAGAACTTTCTTCTGCTGGTCGAGATAGTCACGTAAAGACTGCTCAACGGACTGGATGTCCGAGACGGCTTGGTCGTACTCTGCATCGACCCCTGATCACCAACACATCCACGTGACTAATTGAGTTAAGGTTTTACATCACATCATCCGACACAAAATATGTCATTTCACAGACGTTGTTGCCAATGAAAGTTTGCAAAGAGATCGAGTCAGTTTGTATCACATAATGAAACGCAGAGATTGTTTCCTTCAGTGCTTTGACACTGATGGATGGATGACCGGATGGACATCTGGTGAATGAAGAGACATGAAGTCAAACTGGCGAATCCAGACTCATGGTCGGAGATTGTTCCAAACAGACAAGACGTACTCGTAGGTGAATGCAGTGTTAAATATGAATACGTCACTGCACGTAGTCTGTCTTATTCACTAACTACAACATTGCTTGTTAAGTTGCAAAGTCAAAAAGAGCTCCAGCATAAAAGTCTCAACATTCTACCTTTTGAGGGTTTAATGACACCAGCTGATTTCGCCTTCTCATGATCAAATGCTTTCTACAATTGCAATAAAGTCAGACTAAACTTTAAAATCAATTAACAACAAAAACAACAACAACGGCCATTAACAGCCATTTTCACATATATCTGGATTAGCCAATCAAGGTACCAGTGCATTCAAAGGGTGTCATGCTAATTGAAGGAATGTAGGTGGGCTGCACAGGTAGACTGTGACAGATGGATAATGGGAAGCCAAACATATGGTTACATTGCCCGCTGTACGGCGTCACCGCCCTCTGGCCGGCACCAGTTTAAACTGCTTGGTAACGTAGCATATGGTGTGAATGACTTGCCTAGGGTTGTTAGCTGAAAGCCAGAAGTCAAACCCGCAACCGCCAAGCCACAAGTCCCCGCACAAACCATCACAATATCAGGCCACTCCAACCAACTGCAACCATAGTTAGTTAGTTAGTTGGAATTAAAGTCCTTTTAGCACAAATATGGCTATATCAGAAACGAAAGGTCAGCGATGGAGAGCTATCCCTACCCAGTAAAGGAAGGCCAGCGATATATTAACCTCAACTCTAGCCGCCTTTCTGTTCAGCAGCCACCCAAATAGAAAAAGGGATTAAGGGGCTCATTAAAATTATTACGCTAGTGCCTACAACAGGGGGGGACAACTATCACACCGCAAGACAAAACTAAATCAAATACGACAAAAAAGCATGCATCCTTAACCAAGAAATACATATAACAAAAAATCAACACAAAAAAACTAAAGCCAGGTTTAGTTGCCTCCTACAACATCCGGCCTGGAAATGGAGTGGGATTATTCTGGTAGAATGGGAAGGGATGGAAAAGCAAGAAAATAGATGAAGCGAGAAAGAAATGACAAAGTAAAAGACACTAATAAATACAGTAGAAGGTGGGGAAGTGGGGGAAGGGATAAGGAGGGAAGGGAGATTGTCCCAGGGTACACACAGGGCAACTGCGACCATAGAAAACCCGCAGTGGAAGCATCGTTTGTTGATCCACACTGACTGAGTCTTGAGAACATAGCACAGTCCAAGCAATGCTAACATATACGTACATTGAAGAAGTTGAGTTGCTTTGTGAGTTGAGGAAACTTCCCATTCTCTTGACCTTCCACCACGACACAGCGCCGCAGCAACTGCGACCTAAAACAATAACACGCCGCTGTGTTATTTGAGAAATTCCATCTTGTCAAATGGTGCTGGAAACAATATTTCAAATTTTTGTAATTCCAATAAATGTAGCTTCTTCCTGAAAAAAAATTCGAGAACAGGAACAAGAATCCCCAACAGCTCAGCAAAGAGAGAACACATCATCCGCATAATCAAGATCTGTAAATGACTGTTGACCAAAAGTGACGCCATTCTTCCTCTTCTGGTACCGGTCACAATATTTCAAATTCCAGTAATTCCAATAAATGTGCTATCTATTAAGCTATAAAATAACAATCGTGTTTGGCAATAACAAATCCAACTGCCACCCCAATTTAAGAACTGGGGATTATGTGTGAGTGAACTTTTACTGTCTGCATGCCGTTAATGTTGGCAACCAGCACATTTCAATCAGACAGAAAATGACAGAGATCTTCTTCACAGTACCCACGTTGTCTCAATACCATGAGCCATGTATATCAACAGAATAATTGAGAAAACAGGTTGCATTGATAACAATAAAAAACACACAGAAATGTCAACCTGAAATTCTGTGTCAAGCCTTCAAGTTTAGTCACAATGTTGACAGTCATTCTGAAGCCTTCCAACGTGTTCAGGAAATCTTCAATTTTACGCTTACTACACAGCACAATGTAAGCATAACATGAATTCAAGTATGGCGTCGACATTTTTGCAAATCTGAAATGGATTTACAAAGCATAAGTGTCACGGGACAAGCCACTGTCACCAAATAACATTAAACCATCCCAAGTGTTTTGGGCCTGATGAAATAAGTCTGCTTTAAGTCTAGATACAAAAGTATTAACGGTATTAGCAGTTTAAGTTCTTACTCAAAACTGCACATTTCATTGCTTGTTTAACAGCTGAATATGTGTGATGGGCTGGACGCCGTTCCCGCTGCCCAACCAATAGTGTTGCAGTACTCAAAGGAACTCCAATCACGAATCTCAACCATGGCAAAATCTCTGACTGGCCTTATTCAATCTTGATCCACTGACTTCGGAGTGAAGACCCGTATGTTGCACCTTTCCATCGACTCTGTGATTCCAATAACTAACTTTGATGCCAGTACCAAGAAGACATTAAAATAAGTGTAAGTTGACAACATCCACTTCTGCAATTAATTGATTGATTGAGTTGAGGTTTAACATTCCACCCGACACAAAACAGGTCATTTCAGAGACATTCTTCCCATCCAATCTCTCTGCTTAGTACTAAAAAACTAAATCGAACACAATAAAAGCAAACATGCATCCACAACAAAATATACTAGAATATAAAATGAATCCAAAAATCTATAAACTAAACTAAAAAACTAAAAACTAAAGCCAGGTTTGGTCGCCTCCTATGACCTCCGGCCTGGACATGGAACCGGCCTATTCTGGAAGAAATTGTTAAGTAAGTAAACAAATGGGTAAAAAAGTAAATAAGTAAGTAAGAAAGTAAAGAAGGTACGTAAGTAAACAAATCTGCTTTTACAGACTAAGTCATTTATCACGTAATGCATTAAATGTAAGTTAGATAATCTTATAACCCATACCTATACGTCGTATCTTCAAACAATATTGCACGATTATCTGGATGATTTCTGCTCCGATTAGCGGAACCCAGAGTGTGAATTCTAAAAACAAATGCGTTAAACCATTACAGTATTTTTGCCGCACACTGCCAATACCACTCTTGTTACACCAGCGCAAATTACTGTTTTGGAAACAATTGTACTGCTCTGAATCAGTTGTTCTACAATCATTATCTCGTCGTATGCATCAGGCTTTTGTTGCTGTTGGTAGTCTATACAATGTGCTCTCACCGAAACTGTCAAACAACTCAGTTAGAGAACTGATTTCGAATTCTTTTACCATGTCTGTGAACTTGTGATCTGAGTCCATTATTTCTGTGTTGTTTTATGTTTTTTAATTTTTGTATAGCTGTGTCGTGTTTGTATAACTGTATGTCTGGCTGCCATCTGGTGTAATAAATAAATAAATAAATGCGTTCTCTCAACATTTCACTTAAAACTATAATATGCAATTATTTTGGATAAATGGACTGTTTGTAACGGTAAAAACAAAACTAGCAATTAACAAGTCAATTCTCTCATGATGTTTAACTGACCTCACGACTTTGTCTGTGGCAACTCCACTTACGTAGATCTACATATAACTACTACTTCTACTTCCATTTAATTGCCGTTTTTCCATCTGAACAACTGAAACAAGAGAAAACACCTGTTGCAGTTACTTATTTACAGTTTCAAATTTACTTCAGCTTTTGGTTTTTGCATGCCTCGTAATGGGCATTCAGAGCCGAATATTTTTCTTCCTGCAAATATATTTTCCTCGTGTGACTGTGAACTTTGACCCATGAGCCGCAGTGCTTGACCTCCAACTTGACCAAGACAGTGTCATGCCAAATATACAGGTCAAAGATCATTTAGTTTGAAAGGTATTATACAGACAGACAAACAGACACACCCGACCAACTGCTCAACCTGCATCACTACAGTGGTCGGTATAAAACGCTTAAACTTTCTATTTTTTTATTCACAGTCTGAAGTAGATTTCTCTTTACTTGCTGAGAAGTCGTTCAAGATCGGGAAGTTTACGCAACAGTTCCGACACATCAGCAACGACATCGGAAATCTTCATGAGATCTTCAACTGCGTCAAGTCGATCATTGATTGCATCCGGATTACACAGTGGAGCACAGAGCCACTGCTTCATCAACCTCTTACCTGTACATACACATCCACTGCTTCATCGATCTCCTACCTGTATACCCAGTGGTGCAATGGGTAGAGCGTTGGACTGGAGATCGACAGGTCGTGGGTTCAAATCCTACTCGGGGCAAAGCTGCGTAACAACACTGGGCAAGTTGTTCACACCTAAGTGCCACCTCTGTCATCAAGCAGTATAACTTGGTACCGGCCAAAGGGCGGTGATGCTCTGTGGCTGGAAAGGTAACTGCAGGCCTGGCAGAAAGTAATGGCAGCCTACCGCCGGGTGGATGACTTACAGTCACCTGAGGGCTGACTGCCTGTACACTGGGATCAGCTCCAGGCCCAACGCTCAGTAACGAGTATGGGAAGACTTTACCTTTTTACCTACCTGTACACATGCAGCCACTGATTCATCAATCTGAGGCAGATACTAACACAACAACAACAAATACAGAGAAGCCGTGACAGACCGAACGCCGTGTAGCAGTGCTGAAGACAATGTAGTAAGGTGCCCTCTGTCGTTGCCGAGCTGCTGTTCAACAGAACGTCAAGGTTTGTCAGCGTTACTCCATCCATCACCTAGTTGTTCAACAACCGACCAATGCTAATAACACCAGTGGTACTGAAATCACAGAGAACAGCGCCCCTTCCATCAGAGTCCGGTGATGGATAAAGGAAGGATGAGGTCAGGTCATTAGCTGGAGTCAGTGTCTTGAGATTCCTTCAGTATTTTGACACTGTTGGTTGGGTGTCAAGAAGAACATTTAGGGCCGTTTTTTCCACCACAAATTAATCTTCCATTAACGTTAACGGAAGATTAACTCCATTAAATTAACGTTTATTGGAGATTAAATTACATTAATATATTCACCTTTAATGGGAGTTAACTGGATAACCAGGTTCACCTGGAAAATGGCTGTTAAAAAAAGATAAACAGATAGACAGGTAACAACAGATATCTACAGGTAATAGACAGGTAGTACTAATAGCAATGGTGGCTCAGCAGCAGAGCGTTGGACTTGCGATTCACAGGTCGTGGGTTCAATTCCCGGCTGGTCCACTTTCATGTACAATAACTCAACTCAGCCTTGCATCCCTCCGGGGTCGCTAAATCGAGTAATTGCTTCGGCTGGGAATAAAGGCGGGATTCTCACCTCTTTCGTGTGGCAGGTAACACTGTGTGATCCTATATGGCATGTGAGTTTCCCGTAGCGATAAAGAGCTAAGTTAATGCCCACTGTTTACTTTACTAATTGCAGTGGTGTCATAAAGACAGCAATGGTCCTTCCTCAGGGGTTGGTCACTGTAAAAAAGATTAAGTCAAGTGAGAGATATTGGGAAGAATACAGAAACAAAAAAATTTGTACTAATCACCCAAACTGCATATTTAATCTAGAAAGAACACAAATGACTGGGCAAAAAACCGCATAGAGGACAAAATGAATGGTGCATGAGCTGGATGGACCGCAAAGAAAATCTGGACAGAGGTTGTGCAAAAAGGCTGCCAGACTCAACAACTAAATGTGGAAGATGATATGATAGAAATTTATTAATGATACTGTACAATATGCATATATATAGAAAGTGAGAGTGAAAGGTTTCCTCTGGTACTGGCTCACACTGATCAAGGACTGTTAAACAGGTTGTTGTAGTCATCCGGATCAGCCAGCAATCACCGGGAACCTGTTGCAAAAGTTCCAAAACTGCCAACTAATCGGTCACAGAACCGCAATCAAAAGCTAAACACCATCGGGAGACATACCATGTGGACGCTGCCGAGAGTGAAGTTTGCAGAATCATTCAATGAACGATTGGCGTCTGCAGCATCAACCGGCTTGTAGGCAGCGAAAGATCGCAGTGACAGAAGTTCTTGGTCCATCAGACAATACTTCAAGTGCCAGACAACGGCTCCAAGACACCGCACTGCCAGTTCGTACTCTGTGGCCGCCGTCTGACCCAAACTATCGACTGCATTGCATAACAGCAATGAACTGACTGACAGACAATAGCACAGTAACTACAAACGTCTACAATGGGTCAAACAAATTGACATGTTATGTTAACATTTGCAACTAGATGTCTGTATTGTATGGAATGCACACAATACAGTATTCGGCTCAAAGCGCTCGGCTATCTGTGCACAAGCTGTTTACTTCCTGCATTCGACAAGGCCTAGTGTCATGATTTTCCAGGATGGTATGCTGTGGTATGGTAGGGTTTAACGTCCCACTCGACACATTATAGGTCATTTTGGAGACGATTTTACCGGTTTTTCAGGGCCTGGAAGTTCGTTGAGATCTTTGGCATCAATAAACTAGAATCCCTGGGCTATCATACTGCATTGTCTGTGTGATCCTAGGTTTAGCCATCTTCATAGAACTCCAACTTGTGACAGACAGACAGGCGGACGGACACAGCATATACCGCGCTAGCATAGCGTTGCACAATAATGAAATGACAAAACTGAAAGGAGCAAACGTCACATTTTTGCTGTCACGGCTCAATAATTTACAACAACTAGAGTCGGGTAATGGTGCTGGAGTGCTGGCGTAAGGGGACATATCAGAAATAATGAACGGGTGACACCAGCGGATGATGTTCTGTGGTAGGAGTCAGTGCTATGAGTTGAAGTCAGTGTTTGAATCAGGACGGACATTCAGCCTGCAATAAACGACTCAATTATCACAAAAGCTGTTGGGGGACACAGCCAGTCCAGAGAAACTATGCAAAAAGTCTGAATGTTTGTATGTATGTGTGTTTATTGCGTGTACATACCATCAGACAGTACGGCCTTCAATGCCTCCGGCCACTGCAGACCTTTCTCTCTATCTGCTTCGTCGACAAAATACTCGCTCTCTGACAGATACTTGAGCGTTTTGCTGCTGTCCCAGAACTCAACGCCGGGACGAAGTGCGTCTTTGTACGCCGACGACAGGTTGTGACCGATGATTGTTTGCGTCTTCTCAGAGATTCTTCCTCTCTCGTATAATACCTATAATAACCATCACCCTAACCATCATTTAATTTTGTTTAATCATAAAATTTAGTTTAATACCTGACAAAATCATCCTGACTAAATTTCAAAAATTTAGTTTAATAATAACAGTGAGTGTGACCACTATCCAGATGCTGTTGAAATCCCCCAACATTTCGCCAACTCTTCTGGCACTCCTGCCCACATTGTGTTACCCAATATAACCGCCAGTGTTACCACTGCACTATAAACGTCAGTGCATGCATGTTCTACGAAGTGTTCGTGAGGATTTAACATGCAGAAAAATCCTTAAAACAGGCGATATAAGGCGGCTTGCAGCAGTTTAGTTAACACTGGTGTAGCCCCCAAATGTGAAGTTAGTGATAAACAGTATTCCCTGACAAGATTTTCCCCGGACATTTCCTGAATTTTGGTCAATTCCCTGACTGTTGTTAAGTTCCATAATACTTCCAGGTTTATCAGACAACTAACTGGTCACCATATAATAAACAAGGTGTCGCCCTAACGGGACGTAACACTACTGGCCCACCGTCACGTGCTGCCCTCTGCTGAGTTACAAATGACGACAGATGCCAGAGAGCAAAACAATACTACACTATTTGTAGGTGGGCCAGTAACAACAGACAACAAGTTAGTAAGTAAGTAAGTCGGAGACTCACGTGAGCGGGTGGATAATGAGCAATCAGTGTCCGCAGTCTTGAACTGTGGCGGTCATCATCAAACTGACCAAACTACACAAGCCAACATACTACAACATAAAATTAACCCCCAATAAATAAAGTCGGTCACCTTCTACGACCTCCGGCCTGGAAACGGAAAGGGCCTATTCTGGTTTTGGCTCTTCATAAATGTGTCACTTACTCACTTACTTAGACACTTGCCCACTTACTTACAGCCCCGGGACCCACATGGGTCTCTTTACTGGGGATGCTGGCTAACACAGGTTGAGAATAAAATGGTTGTTGTAACAGTAACATTATTATTAATAAATTAGCCCCATACGGGACTGATGGTCGACTCCTACTTACTGCCAACTTCAAAGTCACGTGACACAAAAACTAGGACAAAAATCAAAATTCTGACCGGTTAATTTTTAGGTATTGCCCCCTAATTTAAGAATCCGTGGTCATTTGCCAGCCCCCATTATAAATGGGGGAGGAGATTGCCCTTGAAAATGGTCGAATTTCCAAATTTCATGGGCTCGTGACCTTGACCTCGAATCGGGTCATACTGCATACCGTCATGCATCACTCGTCAACCTCTACCTACTTGCCAAATTCCATTGAAATCGAAGAAACTTTTTGTGGACGGATGGACGGACATTTGAGACCCACTAATGTTATTAGGTCGACTCAGGAGTCGACCTAATAATTTAATAAATAACAAATTGGCTTAACATGCAGACGTACATACGTGAAATGTGCCGATCGAAGTGTCAACAAAACAGACACCATACGTGCTGTGTCCGCCTGTTTCACTCTGAGTCTGTAAACAGCAAACGACACAACAACAGAGTGATATTCTCCACCAAATGAGTTGTTGACCAGAGAGTACTGACAAGAGCAGCCAACCTCTGGGCTTAATAACAGTATCTGACTCGCCATCACATCGATAATCTCCAGCCCAAAGCTTGTGGTGTTTTGTTTAGCGGTAACAATAAAAAAATTTCTTTCCCACATTTTACCTGTAATTGCTGTAGACTGAAGATCGCATCAGTAGTTTCTTTCAAGTCATGACGGCTTAATTGGCTCTAACGTGCACCGGCTCAAAATACGTACAGAAATAATGTTCTGTGATGCACTGCTATTACTAACTTTCAGTTTTTGTTTATATGTCCTTTTCTAGAGTTCAGTTAGTTGGAGTTTAGTGTTCCTTTTCAGCACAAATATGGATATATCAGAGATGAAAAGGTCAGGGGTAGAGAGCTATCCCTACCCAGTAAATATTAACCTCAACCCTGGCCGCCTTTTTGTTCAGCAAGACAAAACTAACTCAAATATGACAAAAAGAGTATGCATCCTTAACTAAAAATACATGTAACAAAATTGACACAAAAAATTACAGAAATGGGAAAGGATGGAAAAGCTAGAAAATAGATGAAGCGAGTAAGAAAGGGAAAGGGGAAAAGTAAAAGATACTAAAAGTTAGAGTAAAATGTGGGGAAGGGGGAAGTAAATGGATAATGGGTAGGGGATTGCCCCACTTGGGGCTCCTTTTCTAGCATTGCACCAGACAGAGCCAGCTGCCCCAAAAGCAAAAACTTTCTCACCACCCAGTCACAATCAACAATGACAAAGCACTCAAGACAACTCACAGCACTGATACCGACCAACAACAAATGTTCAAAGTAATGTAGCTAAAGGCCGCATCACCGTCTTGTCACTCTTTGTGGCAGCAAACGCATTCTTACACCGTGTACGCACGCAGCGTTGGGCAGGCTCAATCGCCCATGGTGGAAAGTCAACACTGCAATCCACTCATGTGTAGACCTGTACATTACAATAAGCTGGCACATGTCCCCCTCAAAAATGCCCCTTCCTATACGGGATCTGGACCCCCATCTGACACATGATTCTTTGGATCCATATTAGTCAGCCCCCAAATGGCATCTTGATCAGTTCAGCCTTTTTTGCACAGCTCACATCTATGCACAGCGTGCTGACAATGTGGCCTAAAGATCGATCCACCGGACCTAATCCTTTCCTGATCCACCAGTTCTCGCGGTAATGGACGGGCGCCTCATCACTTGTGCCGTCATTCCACCACAGCTAACAGCACAGTCTGTGATAACAGCAGCTGCAACCTTCTCGCAGAGAGCAAGGAGAAACTGGCTGGAGCAGTCAGTCGTGTCACCATCGATGAAACTCAGACGCTTCGTTCCCTTCGTCTGAATTGAACAGATCTCTCGCTTCACGACTTTATCAGTCTTGGAACACTTTCCACTCACTACAAGAACAACCGCTCTGAAATTCCTCGTGCATCTTCTAATATGCAACATCACATGTGCACAGTACTAGGAGCGACGTGGTAGAACTTTTACAGTATACATCTTACAACAACATTTAACATGTCGAACTTCCACTACGACTTAAGTAAGAAATGTCACACTTTTCACCGACGTTGTTCATAAGCTACTTGCCACATTACAAACTTAAACAATTACGGTTCCAAACAAGTCCAAATGAAATACATTACAAGTCGATTCATATAAGCTAACTAGCCATTCGTATATACTGGAATTCAACTGTGTCCTAAGTAAAATCAGCATTGTGTTATATCTCAGGGAGCGCTAGGACTTTGGTGTTAATAAGCAATACCACAAGAAATGTTAAGAAAAGCTCCAACAAGTATACAAAGGCTGTTAACTGTACACTTTGTAGTGTTTTAGGTCTTTGTGTCACTGGCCTAGTCTATTGGACTTACATCAGGATAGGCTGCATGGTTTCCCAAAAGCGAAGCTCTGAGATTTCTGACATGGTTTTTGCTAGCTGGATCTTTCCAACCAAGAGCACCACAGTATGAAATGAAGAAGATACAAGAAATACAAGATTCAAGAATTCAATAAACAAATACAAAAAACAAGATTTGTTTTAAAAAATGGCTTTGTTTTTAGCTTAAATAACTGCAAATAGGCAAAATAGACACGAATGTTAAGTACTTGATATGATATGAACACATCAACATACTTTGTTTCAGTCTTTCATTCATCATTTCCGGTGTTTCCGTCTGCTCAATGCGTGCCACTTTAAATCCTTTCTGAATCAACATGTCGGAATACCGGCCATAGCTGATCTCCGGGAATCCCGAGTGTGCATATTCACCCTGCATATTTGCATTGACAACAAAAGCAACTGTCACATACACATCATGTCAACAAAAGGCACATTTGCTTCACTTTCAGATAGATGTACTGCGTCTCAACGAGACATATTATTTCCACGTTTAATTCTTGGTTTAGTACTGTAGTAAGGAATTTCTGACACCATTTCAAAGTTAACAGTCAGTTATCTACACACACGCAAAAATTGCCAGTAATAAAGCATGACAATGAAAAATAATAGAGCCAACTATTTATGTGCTATGTGAAGAATGATGAATCAGTAAAAATTAAACACTAAAAGTAAGTAAAGTAAACCCATGTACTGTGATGGTCGGCAGACAATGAGTAAATAAGTTTGGAGACAGACCCCCTTTACCTTTGATAAGCTGCGAGCCTCTGTTGTCGCGATCATAAAACCCAACTCATACCATGTTGTGACCCCAGAGCCTACTCAAGAGTACAGCACTTTATACGCGATACTTGTCGCTAAGGTGCTCAGGTATGGCACGTGATAATGGTGGATTACAGTTTTAACTGCCACCCACACATTTATCCACAACTGCAAGGAGCCACACCTGCCTTATGTTCTTGGCTGCCATTTTGGTTGGACTGACAGCAGGACAGACCATCTGTTTATTCAAAGTAGGCAGTATTTAAGGGACCTTCCATGCCTTCTTGCAAAGTTCTAAAGTACAAATTAGCTGAGAAATTGATGAATTCCTATTCAAAGTCACGCTCAGTGGATAGAAGCAACTCGACTATGATTGTATTTGTTTACAATTCTAAATACACCACGACCACCTACCAACTAACTTTTTCAATGGCTGCTTCCATGAGAAGCCGGATTCGCCAGTTCACCTTGGTTTTCCTCCCCACCTGTTACGAAACAGAACCTTGGCAGTAACTGGCAAAGACGGCCACACTGAAGGCAATACAAAAAATACCGTAGGAAAACAGCAGTGGACATTTTCTACAGCAATCACAACTAATGACAAGGTGTTCACGATACCTTCATGTATATGAGTCCAAGATGAGATACGGCAACCGCAGCATCCATGTGAAACAGCTCGTAGAATTTACCCATCTGAACATCAGACACAAAAAATGTGGATACGCAATATTTAATGCAACATACTATACAAACAGGTGGTGGTTTGGCATAGTGGTAACGCGTTGGGCTCAATCAATGAAGTTAACCTACGCTGAGCCCGGTTAGTACTGGGATGGGTGACTGTGTCCGGGTTCGATTCCCGGAGGCGGCACTTTATTTCGGTATGTAACCAGTCACCCAGGTCGACTCAGCCTTCTACCCTCCGTGGGATGATAAAATGAGTACCAACCAAAGGACGGTGATGCTCCGTGGCTGGGAACGTAACCGCAGGCCTGGCAGAAAGTAATGGCAACCAAGGGTGTCTGAAGAATATTTCTGACCAGATGTCCTTCCCAAAGCTGACACTGATTTGAACCAGAAAAACCACAGCAACGATCCAAGCATCAACGGTTGCTCACTTTGTGCGGCTGTAAACAGAAACATACAAACTGCTGACCTTGAAGAAGAGAACCGTGTCAAAATGTGACATCTTCATTTCCCACCATTGTCGCATCGCCTGTCACACATGATGACAGCAGCTCATTCAAGTTCACTTGCCAACAGAACACAGCTTATCAACAATGGCTCAAACGATGAACACTATCTGAACCACATTTTACTAATGTTCATAGTAGTTTCTTCAGATTACTATAGTTACCGATTAATTACGGACGCATCCAGAAGATAAAGTATTCAAGACGAGATGCTGAAGGGCTTGAGGAGGTTCTACATCGACTGGTTAGGTGCAAGACACAACAGTTAACCAACTAGACTTTGGTTACACATACAGAATGTGGCTTATGTAAACAATGGTATTTTTATGGTGGCTAATGTTACTATTCATAGCACAATTCTAATCACATATCAATGTATATAACATGCAGCTGGCTGACTAAGTCAAGTGCCAGTCCTTTTTGTGAATATGCCTATGTATTCTGCAAATAGGAAATAACACAAACCGGAGTCTGTTTGCATAGAAAGCTGTCTGGAACATAGAGTGTTTTCGGGTCGTACTGTGGGTCGTCAGGGTTTCGTTTCTGTGCATCACGGATTCTGTCCGGCCGCAGAAACTCAAAGTGCAGATGTGGAAAGTTGCGCTCATCTGATGGTAAAGCTGCTGGAGTGGTACTCTATTCAAACAGCACAGATTATCAGTTATCAAGTCTTTACATTTCTGTACCCTTCAATGCTTTCAGTGCCACGAAGGGTACTTCATCCAGTAAAAAGCCTCCTTTCCTGGTTCTATGTCGGGAAACCCATCTTAACCTGCAGTTACTCTAAAAAAGAAGGCCGGTGAAACAAGAAGCTCAACTATCGCACAATGCACTTCGTCCGTCACCTGAAATCGTATCAGCTGCGGCACAATTTCACAAAAATCCTGTAAGAAAAGATTTGCAGTAGATGAATGACCCAAAAGATCACTCAAAGACTGCACCACAAAAGGCATCTGTAAAATTCCCACTGCAGGGACTGCAGTGGGAATTTCTCAGATGCAATTTGTGATGGCATATCAACCGTGCCAAAGCACTAAAGAAGCTATCAGTAACCTGAATACTACAACTACTATTATTATTTTCCATTTTCCCTCAATGGCTTTGTTGGGCATCAGCCCCCCCCCAAACAAAAACCTTGGGAGATAATTTGAGCACTGAGTACTAGACATCAAAATTGGTCAGCTCGGAGATGTTCTTCCCAGCCAATCTCTTGGTCTTCGTACTAAAGAAACTAAACCTAATAACATAACAAAAACAAATATTCACTAGTAACACAAGATACTACAACACAAAATGAACACAAAAGAATCAAGCCAGATTCGGTCGAGTTTTACAACGCATGACCTGGAAACGAAGCAGACACTGTTCTTACAGCCCTAGAGCCCACAGAGGAAAATTAATTGGAGCAATTTTTACAGACTGCATGCCTCCTGCCCCCAACAACCAACAGTGTCAAAGCACTGAAGGCACAAGTACTAACCTGACTTAGGACAAAATAACCAGAAAAACTGTTTGAGTTGGAATCACATTATCAACTGCAGTAATGAACATACCAACCTCACTAGCCGAGAAAGCTGCCAACTTCAACTTAGTGGCAGAGCTCACGTTGCCAGCAGGCGTACTGGTCCTGCTGTCCTGTCCAACACGAGGAGTGCCACCATCACTTGCAACCGTCTCCGTATCCTCATCTCGTCGCTCGGCAACCGTCTTCTTCGAGCCACGGCTTTGTGACTTGCATGGTCGCCGTGGTTTCAGCAACTTGCGCACGACACCTCTTGGTGTTTCAGACTCAGACTGTGCATTTGACTTGCGGCTTAAACGGCCTTTCTTGCTCTTTGTCTATAGCAAACGAATTGTCCTCACTTACTTACTTTCCTACCTAAGGCTCTAGCTCTTAGATGACCATCTGCACAATCTAATCAATAGTTGCGTGCATCAAGACAATACTTCCCCACCTTTTACAATATATGTCCATAATTTTTAGTACTTCTGCTAACAGAGACAAACAGAAAGACAAACCAGTCTCACAACTTCCTGCTTTAAGGTCTTTCAAGAAACATGTTCACATGACTAATAAGCATCATCTAAATTAGTGTATGAAGTCTGAAATACTTACCAGACAAGACTCTCCCACTGCCAGTTACAGACCCGCGTGACGCATAGGCTCAGCGCATGTTAAATATTCTGTACCAAATCATATGGTAATCAAACCATTTCTTTTACTCGGCCTAGCTGCTGAATTTAGATCTCAACGGTGTGTGTGATCAACAGTTGTCCAGCAACCATCAGAAGTTTATGGCACTCACCGGCAAATCAAGTTGACAGCGCCTGAGACGATCAGCCGTTCCAGAGATATGGTTAGTGCCCACCAAAATGTAAATGGTTCACATGACCTAACCACGCCCCTTTATAGGATGGTTTCCATCCGTGAGCTAGTACTTGCTACCGTTGACCTACATACCAAATTTGAAGTCTCTAACTCCACTCACTATGAAGATATAAAAGACGATACAAAATGTCGAAAATGGGGTGGTTTGAGGTAGTTAGGGTCACTCAAAGTAACCAGAAATAGCACCAATCGATAGAGGACATATGTGTTTCTATTAGCATTCCATAGTAACTATGTCCCTATCTTGCACCATTTCTGAGATATAGCAAGATATTGGTCAAAAGACGCCGTTTTAGCCTACCCCACCTCTATTTGGCGCCACCGTTGGGGGTGACCCCATCGGAATTTCACAAAAAAATTTTATTTTTGGATTTTTAGTCCCTGGGCTATCGTATGGCGTTGTTTGCATAATCTTAAATTTAGCCATTTTGATAAAATACTGGCACGTGACAGACAGACGGACACACGGACAAACAGACACACAATGACAACATATACCGCACTAGCATAGCGTCGCGCGTTAAAAATGAGTCACTGATACTATGCGAATAGGACTCGTATGTCATTTAATGTGATCGCTATGGTTCACCTTTGCATACTTTAGACAACTTCTATTGGTGCTAAGTATTGCACGCAAGGTCACTTGACTTGGCAGTGACAAATTTCAACGTAAATTAATCAGTAATGATGAGTAAATCGAAAACCTTCTCTGGTGTTTCAGTTTCTGATTCTTCTGGTGAACTTCCCGAGGTTGACTCCACAACACTAAGCTCGTCCTCATCATCATCATCATCTTCCTCATTATCGCTCTTATTACTCGCAGGTTTGAACTCATCCTCAGATGATTCTGCATTCACTGCTGTATCACAATCAGACGTACTATTGCAACCAATCTGGCACCGGTGTCAGACAGCTCGGAACAAAGGAAGCTACTCCCCTTCCACCAGAAGTCCGGTGGTAAATGAAAAACAAAGAATAAGGCACGGACACTGTTGGGGACAGTAATCTGAGTTCCTTCAAGTGCTTTGGCAATGTTGGTTGGGTGAAAGGAAGGAGTTATGGCCCGTAAAAATATGTGCCACGTATCCCCAAGAGAACAAGAACCTAACAGCATGGACAGGGCTCATGACAGGACAAATGACATGACAAACGGAAGAACATCTACAACTATCCATAGTGAGGCAAATCTCAGATTAATGACAAGATAAGATGAGAACAGTTTAAATTGTTAAGAATTACTCAACAATGTTACCGAGTGTCAATCTGTGTGACTAAATAACACCAACTACAGACAGTTTTGGGTGGTGCGCTGGCGCAACGGTACAGCGTGGACTTGCGATCAACAGGTCATGAGTTCAAATCCTACTTGGTATAACAGCGGCATAACAACCTTAAACAAGTTGTTCACACCTATGTGCTTCTGTCAGCAAGCAGCATAACTTGGTACCGGCCAAGGGGCGGTGATGTTCTGCGACTGGGAAGGTAACCACATGCTTGGCGGAAAGTAATGGCAGCCTATCGCTGGATGGATGACTTAGTCACCTGTGGGCGGACTACCAGTAACCCGGGATCAGCTCTGTGCCCAACGCTTGGTAACGAGTATGGGATGCCTTTACCTTTACAGACAGTTAATAATAATAATAATAATAATCCGATTTGTAAAGCGCCAGAATGTCAAAAGACTTCCGTGGCGCTAGCGGACAGGAACAGTCGTGCGAACTAAACCGGATTGAAAGTCCTACGGAATAG
>Ga0209780_1000705_pt1 | contig 19175 bp, 8 predicted proteins | sample WorMetexBAHAMAS2_FD_187384 | JGI IMG/M metagenome (GOLD analysis project Ga0209780, IMG submission 187384) | Marine gutless worms symbiont microbial communities from Max Planck institute for Marine Microbiology, Germany - Inanidrilus exumae... | ecosystem: Host-associated > Annelida > Digestive...
GACTAAAGCTGGGCTGTACATTAGGAATATAAAAAAAAAACAAAAAGTAAAAATTAAAAACATAAATAAATAAAAAACAGTTCAATAACTTACTGTCAATTGACATAAATTCTTCGTGGCGTTTGCTTGCCATGCGACCTGAACAACAACAACAAGGCACCCATTCTTCCTCAACAGATTTCGTGTTCTTGAATCTGTTGATGCAATTGACGATATATCAGATGATCAGTATGAAACTGAACCTGATCCTCCTCAGTCACCTCGTCCTCCAGACAATTAACCATATACATTTACTATTACACATTTATTTTAATGAGTATAGCCTACTATGTGAGTAAGTCACCATCACCTCTTCTGATTCACCACTCTGCACATCTATAACTCCCTCTCTTTCACTCGCGGCTTAAAACCTACCTCTTCCACAAATGCTACCCCCGTAGTTTAACTTCTTCCTCCCGGACTGCATGCCTCCACGGACTATTGCCTGGACCGTTTCTTCTGAGCTACTCGGTTTTTCTTTTTCTTTTTTTCCTTTCTGTACCGTACGCTAGATTAAACTGGCCATCTCGTTAGCTTTTGAGCGTACGTTAATGTACCGTATCGTATCGTATCTAAACAAAGATAATGCCAAGACGAATTCTAAACGTCTTACCTTAACGTCATAGGGTATGTACCATAGCCTAAGTCATTATCCAACATGCAGATAGGCAGCGTGTGGATATATCGTTTACTGTTTGTTTGTTTGTTTGTGCGGTTACGGATTTCTCCGCCGAGGATAAAGCTAGCGCCGTCACATTGTGCATTTTTTTATTTTTGCACGGCGGTTTATTGGCGTCTAAGGCAGGGAATCTCCCATTTTTGTGAACTTTGCACCCCCAGATGCCCAAAATCGGACGAATCGACCAGCGCGCGGGCCACGCGCTTTTGTGTTATTATTATTATTAGTATTATTTTTTCTTTTTTTACCCCAGGTAGTAAAGATCCCCGGGGTTAAAAACAAAAAGAATTAAAACCAAAAGCTGGATGGCTATAGATCCGGCTTCTGAACAAAAAGGCGGCCAGGATTGAGGTTAATATATCGCTGGCCTTCCTTCACAGAGTAGGGATAGCTCTCCACCCCTGACCTTTTGTCTCTGATATAGCCATATTTGTGCTGAAAGGGGACGTTAAACTCCAGCTAACTCCAACGCTGTCATGGCAAAATGGATGTGCAGAGTGGTGAACCGGAAGAGGAAGAAGCGATGGTGACGGGTGACTTACTCACGTAGTAGGCTATACTTATTGAAGCTTTTGTTTATTGATTTAGTTTACATTACTTGATAATAGTTGCCAAATAAGAACATGTCTAATTAGAGCAAATTTAGTCGTTGTAAGAAGTATCTCGCAGACACTGTGCTGTCAGAAGTGATGTTGACGGAACGTGAACAGTCCCACGATAAACATTACAGCGTCATTGACAGGGTGGGCTAACGCCTGCCTGGATGTTTAATTTTCCATCACGCTAATGGCTCGCCAGTGCTCCCTTACTGCACGTACTTTGCGCTAATGGAGCATTTATTGTGGCGCATGAATATTTGATTGTGGATCATTCGTTCGAGCGGTGACGGTGTCGCCAGCAAGCGGGCGTGTGTGCTTTTAGTGCACCGCTGTGTTGAGGGTGAGACGATCGATTGGACGAGGCATGAAGTTCTGGCCGACACGCACCTGTCATGGGCGTCAATCACGGGGGACAGGGGGACGAGTCGCCCAGAATTTGTAATGGGGATGCTAATGCAAATCCCCCCAGATTTTGTCATGTTTCAAAATTTCAAGCACTAGATTGCTTGCATTAGAATGCAGTAAAAAGCTTAACCAGCCCCATAACTCTGACAGCGTATTCACTACTACCCAAAAGTAGGCCTACATCTTCGACGTCCACCAATTCACCACTTTAGGCGGAAAGTTCAGCATTTTTCTGGCGAGTGCACAGACAAAAAATACCGCTTAGAATTCGCCAAAACGCCATTTCAAGTGAAAAAAAATTATTTTCTTCTTAGGAGGCCAGACCCCTTCCCCTTCCCACATATCCCTCGCCCCCAAACAAGCCTTCTGAACCAGCCTCTGCATCCCGCCCAGAATTCCAGCCAGATCTACACCACTGGCACCACTGTAAGTCTAGGATGGATTCGTACGTGTCATATCGAATGGTGACATTATCGATAACCTTGAGTGACCTTTAACCATTCATGACGTATATATCCTGTTTGTAAACTTTGCGTCGCATTTGAACGCGGCATTTCCCATCTTCATAGAGTTCAAATTTGTCCAGAGGTTAGTCATGGCAAGTATTTGCCAACTGCTGCTAGATTATATAACCACAAGTAGCTCATCTGTCGCTGACGAATCCGCGCGACGCGCTGCGTCACGGCAAACGGCCAAATTTTAAAACAGTAACGTGACCATAACCACGCCCCTTTTGTGGGTGATATGTCATCCTGTTGCTAGAATTGATGTAGCCTACCTGTGTACAAAATTTGACGACTAGGTTCAGACGTTACAGTGATATGATTTGAGCCGCCAAATTTTTAATGGGTCGCATGACCTGACATATGCCCCTGTCAGGGACGGTTTGTCGTCTATAGGCTGTGACTTGCATATTCAACCTGTAGGCCTACATCAAATTTGAAGTCTTTGTGATCACCATCACCAATTACGAAGATGCATAAGGCAAAGGAAAAAATGTAGAAATTGAGGTGGTTCAAGGTGGTTAGGGGTCACCCAAGTTCATCGGCAACATGACCATTCTAAAGACCGCATACGACTTCCTATTCGAATTTAATAGAAACTATGAGGCTATTTACTTATTTATTGATCATGAAAATCGTACATCAGTACATATGAACTAAGAAACATTAAGAAAAGTTTGTTTAAGTTAAAAAGTTGCTTAGTACAAAAAAAAACGTTTCCGAGATATTATCGGTTATTTTCCAAAAGCTAAAGAGGTCACGTGGCAGTGACCAGCGTTTTCGGGGAAGTTTGTCGTTCATAGGCCGGGACTTGCTATGATCAACCCATAGACCAAATTTGAAGTGTCTACGATTACCTGCAACGAAGATATGAAAGGCAACGCCAAATGTAAAAATTCTCGTTTTGAGCCACCCTTTGAGGGACTTACGGGTAACGCACAGGGTTCAGCTATCATGGCTTTATGGAAAGCGCATTGTAGATTTCCTATTAGTGATAACTGAACTTTTTTCGCTAGCTCTCACGGCTGAGGCACCATTAAGCGAAATCTATCGAAATCGGCGTTTTCTGAAGCGGTCACTTTGAGCGCAAATTTTAGGTTGATGGGGACGTCGCCCGCAAGCCATCTATGGACCGTTAGATATATAGCCTAGGGGGAATGATGTAGGCCTAGCTACAACTTTGCCGCTGGAAGTTTTCACACATAGAAACTTTGTAGCAGACTTCTTTCGACAGAAGTTAAATTTTACTGGCAAAAAAACAGCAAAATCGCGTTTTTGCCACCTTTTGGAGGACTTAGTGCTAACGTACACGGTTCATCTATGGCTCGTTGGAAAGGGACTGACTTCGTGTTAGTGCTAATTGAACTTTTTCGCCAGCTCTCACGGTTGAGGCGCTATTAGCGGATATTGGTCGAAATCGTGGTGTTATAAAGGGCGTGGGTCACTTTGAGCACAAATTTCAATGGAAGTGGGGGTCGGCCACCAACGACTTGGCGCCAGAAAACTAGAGTCTCTGGACTATCACTTGGCGTTGTTTACGTGACGGTGATCCATAAGCCGTTTTGATGCAATACCGGCCTGTGACAGACAGACACACAGACAGAGACTCGATGACGATTAATACCCGCGCTAGTATAGCGTCGAGCGGGTAAAAATGGGACGTGGTCATGCAGGGTCATGTGGCTCCTTTTATCTTTCTGGATAAGTTTAATATATTGAAAAAGTACAGTAGAATCAGTGGAAATGGTACAGGCAGACTGTGACAATGGAAGATGCGGTAGGCCTACGTGGCCTAACAAATGCATGCACCATTAGCATGTACGCTAGCTACCAGTGACCTCGAGTGACGTTGGAGGTCACTTCAGCTATTTCACCACACGTTTCTAAATCATGCACTTGGAACACGTGGCTCATATTAGCTGGAATATGTTTACACAGCACACACGAATCACCAATCGAATGTGGCCTGTGATATGTAACTTACTAGTGTTTGTAGTGTACAGTAGCTGTCGTAGGCCTAAGCAAGCTGAAGCACAGTTCAAGGACAGGCCGTCACGGAGTGTGAAAAGTGGAACGTCTCGGAAACGGTGCAAATGGGTAGTAGCCTGCTGCCCGTGTATGTGGCTAATACTTGCCAAGTTTGAAGTCTCTAGCTGTACCCATTCCGAAAAGTGATGCAGCACGAAGCTGCAACATGCGGGAGCGTTTATGACAGTTACGAGACTGTCATTATTATAAACAGTCATCATTATAGTCTTGTGGCGGCATAGCGTAGTGGTAACGTCGTTGGTCTCGATCAACGAGGTTAACCTACGCTGAGCCCGGTTAGTACTGTGATGGGTGACCGCGTGTCCGGGTAACCCGGACACGGTCACCAATCCCAGTACTAAGCGGACCGGGTTCGACTCCCGGAGGCGGCACTTTATTTCGATATGTAGCCAACCACCCAAGTCGGCTCAGCCTTCTACCCTCTGTGGGACGGTAAAATGAGTACCAGCCAAAGGGCGGTGATGCTCTGCGGCTGGGGAGTAAAGACAGGCATGGTGTAATTTGCAGGTAAAACTGTGTGATCCATGTCTGAGCGCATTAGAGGTAGTTTCGACGATGCGCTGTACAAATCGACGTATACTTTACTTTACTTTACTTACTTTAAATTAACGATATTCGCACGGTCCCTCTTCCGTCTTGGGTGAATGTCAGTAGATGGTGGGACTTGCGTACTCATAAAGACCAGTTTATATGTGCCACGAGACGTGAAGTATCGTTCAGGTCCGTCGTCGACGTTGCTTCTTGTCCTTTTTACCCAAAATATACGAGACACCCGTCACGTCTCGACTCTTCTGAATTTTAATGATTTAGAATTATTGGTCTTTAAAGCTAGACAGCAACACTGTATGGTGGTAACTTTTAGCTTCAGATTCTGGGTATCAAAGCTAGACGCCAGAACGTTACACTAGCGGGACGGCCGACGACAGGCGCGAGATAATCTGTCAGTGGCTCTCTGTGATGCCCGCGTCCGACAAGTTATAACAAACTCTGCCGGCGCCGGGCTCAGCTACGATGTGACCATGTTCTGATCTGGCGCTACGATGACGTCATGCGCTCCGGGTCCCGTACGTCATCACAGCTGCTGCAGCTGCTGTGCAATGAATGTCGCAAGAGTGAGTCTATGGCGCGTTGTGCATGGTCGACACTCAATGACTCAACGTATATACGTTACATAAAAAGGCCAGCGTTTGGAAAAATAAACAAGGCGAATGACGTACGCCAAACGGCATTCGTGTTACTTAGGTTATCAAGAATGTTAAACAGTTAAAGGGCTTAAAAGCAGAACACGAACTCGATCGTCCAATCTGCACTAATATGTCACCTCACTGGCTTTTACTTGCTTTTTAAAACGCGTATGGCTTTCTGAAATTAAAAACTGTTGAACCTTGACGTTTTAATGGAATTCAAATTATCGGTAGGCCTATTATGAGAAGCACGTCACAGCCAGGGAAGGATTTTTTGCAGTTTATCAATTTTCATGCGGCCTGATTCATGTGTTCGCGCGTTGTTGCCGCCGCCGCGCGATCCAATCCCTGTTTCTAGACTTCGATACGCACGAAGATTCCAGGCCGCAAGCAACAGAACTAAGGAGTATCAGTCATTTCTCGACTGCGGCTTATTACACTACCAGTAATAATGTACTATCATTCTAAGTATGTTTATGTTCTACGTTTGCTATATAGAACTGTACTGTAATTCTATATTCCAATACTCTAATTTTCATATGCCAAATGTTGCGTTTACTCTAATTGTTTGTTATCTTTCGTGTGTCTTGTAGAGGTGCTTGTATGATGTGCTGTTTTTACCACAAGGCTGAAATAAACTTGACTTGACTTGGCAACCATGTTGTTTGGACAATCCAGTTATGAACCTAAGAAGCACAGCGTGAATCATTCGAATGCACGTCTACAGGAATGCCGCAATTTTGATAAATATTAAGTAAGCTTATTCATTTTCTGGGCTTCGGTACAGCGGTAGGACATTACGCTTCTGCTAATACACATGCAGTCAGTCGACTTGGTGCGCTTGCCGCAGTAGAAATATACAGCAATATAATAACAATAATAGTGCCACAAGGTCGTAACTTCACACGTGCTGGAACCAGAAGAACGTTTTGGACTGGATTTGGGATCTGATAGCCAACAGACCAACAGGCTGACAAATCACAGATGCCATTTCAGTCGATGGCACGGCGTAGCGCATTGTTCATCGATCTGCTGCTATTTCGGCGCGCAGAATGGCTCTGAATTTCGCTCTGTCACTGACGGTGCTGTTGTCTCCGCGGGTACCCGTCTCCGCAGCCGCCGCATCATTGTGTCACGTGGTTCGATCGTCCGGTGCCGGCGCCAGTGGCCATCTACAGCCATTCGACCCGAAGCAGGTCAAGGACGGGAGAAGAGGAGAGAAACGGAGGCAGGGAAGTAGGTGGAGGCACGTTTGCCGACGTCGGTCGCTTTGTTGTGTGCTGGATAGCGTTTCGGTTAGCATTGCGCACAGTTTTTGTTCCGGACGACGAGACGAACGGACCGCCGTGCCATCGGTGTGTGGCGTGCTGCGTATGACGAAGAGAACGCAAGCCATCGACGGCGTGGTCAGTGTGGTGGACGGGGAGTGGCTCTGGCACTAGCAGCTGTGAGGATACGCTCACTCGTCGTATAATTATTGTCATCTCACACTGCATGCATAAATACGAAACTCGGACTGGTCTGCTCTAAAGGTAATGGGACAATGGGATAACAGTGTACATATTAAGAAATAAATATGGGTATTGTTATTGTTGTCGTTGTTGTAGGAAAGGACAACCTAAAATGTATGTTAATACTCCATTTTTCATTTTAGTGAAAAACAAAGATAACGGTATATACACGGACTCTATTAGCTCTAGTTTGGTTCAGTTCTGTTCTGTCGCGGCGATGCTTAACCACTGAACTGGGCTTAGGCCTAAGTGTCTGTGCTCAAGTGTAGCAGTGACAGTCTCTATAGCTATATAGGCCAAGGCCAGTATCCGTCGACGACGGTGACGTTGACGGTTGACACACTGCAGATATGCTGCACAGTGCACACTTCCCGCGAAAAAAGACGAATGCATAATATATCGTAGTTTGAAATGGACCCGCCAGCGGACTGGTAAGCAGTGCAACGGGAGGAAAATTGGAGTGATGTGCTCTCGTATACCAAGCTTAAAGACTGGACGGGCAGCAGCATTCTGTATTCGTTGCGGTAATGCGGCACTGTTCGTATAGAGGCTAGTGCGACGTTATATTGACCAGTATGTGGGATGCAGAAGTGGGCAGGCAGATGGCGGGCATATTTCGGGTATGATGTTTTGGAAACAGGCCTACACGTTAATTTGTCAATATTTTTTGCTTTGCATTGCACAAAAGGGTCTAAAAGCTAAAAGAGCTTTGTCAAGACTCACAAACAACGTTAGTAAGACAACACTCCAGGGACCCCAGTCTTCACCAATCACGTTTCACTATGCCGCCGTCTCGCCTTCTCCACCTGCCGTCACATCCCGTAGTCAATATAACGTCGCACAATCGTATAGAGGATGCAGTGCCACTGCCACGCGGCACCGAACGGCGCTGCTCGCGCTATCGCGGTGACAATAAAGCCCGGTCCACACTAGCAACAATGTCGAAGCAACATAACATTCGACATTGTAGCATTCGACAATCGGACAACGTTGCTTCGACATTGTTGCTGGTGTGGACGGGGCTTAACGCAACATACCGCACGGCGCCGAATAATGCGAACACTCCGTCATCATCATCATCATCATCGTCCAAGCGCACTTTTGCCAAATGGACAGGTATTACAATAGTTCATGGAGGAAACATAGAAATCGGAGGTCAGAAGTCATTGCATGACAACAGCTTGTAATTCAGCGTTGGCGGTTGGGGCACGTTTTGACGACGTTTGCGTCATTCTCAAGCACGTTGCAGCGAACAGCAATAAGGAGTAGTGGATAGCACGGCTACATCGTGCGGACAGACTGTCGTCGAGTAGATCCGGTCAAGTGCTGCGGACTGTTGTGTAAATGGAAGCGGTGGTCGGATCGCACGGCCGTGTCAGCATCGTGCCGTGTGCGTGTGTCGGCGTACGACTGGCGCAGATGTGATTGAGATTGGATTGCAGAGACTGCATTGCTGACGCCGGCTGTTGTCTGTCGCGGCGCCAACGCCTCTCGTCATCAAGGGCCGCCCGCCGTGCACCGACCGAAGCAGACCGGCGGCGGCGGCGAGGCGGCGCCGCGCTGTGACAGAACACCGGTAAGAAAGACGCAATTTCCCGGAGGCAGCCGATTATCCTATTATGCCCGTGACACGCTTATGTCCGAACGAGAAAGCTGTTGCCGCTGCGCGGGTCGTATTTTTGTTGCGCGGAATCGGCGCTGCTTCTAGATCGGTTGACGCTACAGAGCGGTGCCAGTCGGTAAACTAGCAGCCTGCAAATGTTGCATGTAATTGTTTTCGAGTGCGACATCCACGGGGGCGCTGAAAATGGAGGACCAGAAAACGCAGGACCAGATGTCAGCACCTGAAAATGCAGGACCTGAAAATGAAGGATCAAATAACGGTACATGAAAATGCAGCACCTGAAATTGAAGGAAAGGCTCGCCGCAATCGTAGAAGGCTACGATTGCGGCGAGCCTTTGTAGTTCGCTGTGAGCAGACATGCATGATGACATCACTTGTCATGCCGTAATTCTATGGACAACGTAATACTTACACATGTAATGCTAACACAGACCGCGTGACGCATGCGTTACTTCGACGCACAAAATTGTGAAGTGGCGTAGGAGGATTCAATACCAGTCTGGCTAACCGACCACTTTTAGTTGTTGAGTTTCGGGCACTCTGAGTGCCTGAGTGCCCAAAAGTCAAAAAGTAAAAATGGTTGGTTAGCCAGCTACTTTGCGAACACTGAGCTAAAATGGGTTAATCCAGTGCCGGCGCCAGAGTCTAGCAAGTAGGGGGCTAACGAGAGTTTTAAGGGCACATAGCGAGCGATACATTAGGAAAAAATCCTGGCCACAGCCCCGCCTAGGGGGCCAATTTTTCTTGTAAGGGGAGGCCCCCTAACCCCCCGCTCGCGCCGGCGCTGGGTTAATCAAAGCCTAGTCCTGATAGCCTAATCGTTATTCTCTGCCCCTGTAAGCATGATTATTTCCTACGATTAATCATATTTATTTTTTTGAAATTCGTTTAATTCATTACGTTATAATTTTTTAAAATATTAAGTTTACACTTACAAATTTTCATGAAATCTTGGAAAGGGCTGGTTTACTGTTGCGAAAATTCAACGGCCACGGTAGACATTACGAGATGTATGATGCATTGTGTGGCGCAGCTTTGGCTGGGTCACTAGGTGTCTAGCTTAACTGACATGAATACGCTGCGAGTTTATAATTCGGTAATCTGGCGTTTTTATTGCTTAATTCATAATAAATGTTGGCCGAAGGGAATTTATACGTGCTGCGTCGGCAACATACGAGTAAGGATCGGCATTTCATTTCCGTGACAGCATCATGAAAACGCCTGCAGCTGCAGTCGACGGATAATACGAGTCAGTGCATAACATTAACAATGTTACTCATGTAGAGCAGCAGTGAGAAGACTTCAGATGAACATAGGCATTATTAGCGAAAATCATCACGGAGTAACCGAAATCATAAACGATGTTTACACAGAAACCACAATAGGCTCATATTACAAAGGTTTAGGAGGAGTAAGCCTATTGTTGTAGCATTTAAATTTCTAACGGAGGCTTAAGCGTATGACTCAATTTAAGGGCGCGTTTGCTGTTGTTACCGTGCAGAGCAATGCCCCGCTGTGTCCGATATATGCTGTGCCCCTGTGTCCGTCTGTCTGTCCATCACAAGACGGTATTATACCAAAATGGCTAAACGTAGGATTAAACGCAAGTAACGCCGCACAATATCTCAGGGACTCTAGTTCTCTGGTGCCAATTGGTGAAATTCGATTGGGGTCACCAAACGGGGGCGCGAAATACAGGTGGGGTAGGTTGAAGTTAAAATCGGCGATTTTCGACCATGACAGATATTTACTATAGAAGGCTAGTATAGGAATTCGTATGCTGGTGCTATTTCCAATGACCTTGATTGATCACAAGGTCATTGGAAATAGCACTATTCGATAGAGCGCATACAAGGGGCAAAGGCGGTGATTTTCGGCTCGGAAAATAACCGTCGTTCAGGTCAATGCGTCACAGACTCTGTGATATAGTTATACCTACCGGCTCAGTGGCCTAAGCTAAGGATGGAAATGAGCACCCCACCTTATACTCTGTAAGGGGTGTAGCACCAACCTTTACATTTACTGGGGCCCCTATGGATCGACTCCTCTCCTCCCAGGGGGCGGCAGTTGCGTCCACTCCCCTTTGCGGGTACGCCAGTGATAAGCGCTTGACGGCGATGAGGTGAGTGACCTTTGACAAGACGGCGATCGTCCGGTTCAAGCGGTCAGTCTGTGCGTTGCATTGGTCGCATCTCGCACTCAATACGCGCCGCTCGGCGCTCCACGGCCGCCGCGTGGCTGGCGGCCGGCTCCACACGTGCCGCGGCCCGGTCCAGTGCCAGCGTCCGCACTCCGCAGCCGACATAATCTGCTCCGGCAGACGGACGGTAGACGATGCTGAACGCGTTCGGCGGACGCTGCGATCATCGACAGCGCTTCTGTTGCGACGAGACGACACGATAGCGCTAGATTTGACGTCTCGGTCGACGGCCTACGTGCTTAGTCTATCGCCAGAACGACGCCGAGAATTAATGACGATCTATGAACGGTAAGGACCGACATCGACGTGCGTCAAGACATCTGTCGACGAACAGTCGACGTGTTATCATCGTCATCATCGTCGTCATCATCACCAGCAGCAGACGCGGTTGTCATGGTGACAAGTTGACGCCGTCAGATTAGTATGTCGGCTCGCAGCAGTCGGCGTCGTGGTGGACCGATGCTCGACGCTATTGTCATTCCGTCGACTTCACGGTTCATCGACGTTTCTAACTGGTAACGTTTGTTAACCGCCTTACCGTACTCGGCTAATTTCTGTAGACGCGCAGTGCCCCGAGACAAGGCGATGGATTACTGGAACAAAAGGTTTACGGTAAAAATGACTTGGTTAAGAAAGTCACGAAATCGAATTCACAAGCACGGGCGGGCATAGTTAGGTTTAGTGAGGTTGTTCGTAGATTGAGATGCCGTTCAAACAGCCTCCGCGGCATGCTGTCCGGCGCATTCGACGTTATGTGCGGTGCCAGTTCTTCGGATGGAACCCGACAACTGCCGCCGATCATAATAACGCCAGTCGTTGGCAGTTTGAACACGTGATGTTTTGAAGTCAAAGACACCGATATAGTCCGTGGTTCAAACCGCAGTCTTACTGCCCTTCTACATGTTTTCTTTCTACGGCATGACTGTTTTGACCGCGCGACGCTATGCTAGCACGGTATATGCTGTCGTTGTGTCTGTCCGTTCGTTCGTCTGTCCGTCTGTCTGTCACAAACCGGCACTTTACAAAACTGCTAAACGTAGGATCACGCAAACAATGCCATTCGATAGCCCAGGGACTCTAGTTTTCTGTTGCGGAAAATCTGGGCGAAATTCCAACGGGGGCGCCAAATAGAGGTGGGGTAGGTTCGAATTGGCGATTTTCAACTAACATATCATCTCGCTATATCTCAGAAACGTTGCAAGATAGGGACATAGTTACTATGGAACAGTAATAGGAACTCGTATGCGCTCTATCGAATGGTGCTATTTCCAGTGATCTTGAGTGACCCTAACTACTCCAAGCCACCCCATATTCGCTATTTGGTATCGCCTTATCGTATCTTCATAGTGGGTAGAGATAAAGACTTCGATTTTGGTAGATAGGTTGATCGTAGCATGTGCTATCCATGGATGGCAAACTGTCCCTGAAAGGGCGCGTGGTCAGGTCACGTGAGCCATTTAAATTTTGGGTGGCACTAACCATATCTCTGCATCGGCTGAAGCTAGAGTGGTCAAATTTTGCGCGCATGTAGGCTATGTCAAGTCCCAGCATAAGGATGGCATATTATCCTTAAAAGGGGCATGGTGATGGTCAAGTGACCCACTTTAAATGTTGACGCCGTATCAAATCCTGGACTACGGTGACAAACCACTCCTAAAATGGGCATGGTCAGTCAGTTGACCGTTTTTTTTTTAATTTTGCCCCAATCATATATCTTTGTAATTCGTAAAGCGAGGCACTTCAAAGTTCGTGTAGTGGTTTATACAGAGGAGTACGAGTGCAAGCATGATATATTACTCTCAAAAGAGATGTGTTCAGAGTCACGTGACCCTTTTAAATTTTGGGAAACAAGTGATAATATCTCGGAAACGGTGCAAGATAGAGACATAGTTGCAATGGAAGACTAATAGGAAATCGTATACGGCCTATCGAATGGCACCATCGTCAATGTCCTTGAATGACCTTGAAGGTCACTTTTGCTGTTTGAAACCTTTACAACTGCTATAGCTTGTGAAACACTACACGAATTTACTAACATAGCACATCGCGCAGATTTTCTTCGGTAGCTGAGCTACTTGCTATGAGAGGTGAAAGTTGCGACTTCCAAAAGTAAGCACCTTTTGGCTCTGGAGGTACTAGGAACGAATTCACTTTTACACATCATTTGCGACGATGACTTATGTCGGCAACTTTCAGACGCCCGCGCACTTGTTAGTTACCGGTTGTCGGCGCTGTCAGCAGCCCAAGCAGGGTAGCTGCGGGCGCCTGTGAGGAATCATTAGGTCAACAAGCAATATCGTTAGCTGTTGTTTGAACGTCAACGCGTCTCTCACGGTTTTGGTTTCTTCATAATTTATGCTAAACAAATATTTCGGTCGTCCTTATTGTCGAGCCGAAATGTACGCTGGTGGCGTCGCATTCTGCCCCCTGATGACTCACGGTGAGTACGCCGACGGGACAGAGAGACGGATGGACGGACGGACGGACGGACGGACGGTTACATTACGCTTTCCGCTATACTCGGCCAGCATAATAACTTACTGAATGAAGTGTCTTTGACAGGTTATAATCGTGCCTCTTGTGAAAACTATGACAACGTTAGTATGCCATGCAGAAAGTGAGCCAAACACTATAAAGACGAAAGCTTTGCACAAAATGGATTCACGTTTTCTGTTGCCAAACGGCCGTGTCACAATCGCATTGTTGCACAACTGACTTAAACGGAACCGAGAAAACTATAGGCCTACATTTATCGTAATTATATTTTAGTGTTATTACAAAGTATTGTTGATATGCGGTTTTATTTTAGGCAGTCAATCGCTGCATTTGAAATGCGAATATAACATACGAATGCAATAGGCCTACGACAACGTTAACTCATATGGATAATATGTCAAGTTGTTATCCTCTGACCATTTTAACGATCCATATAAAGCGATCGGTCCGCTGTGTCGCTGAGTGTCCGGACGATCTTTAGAATGAAATGACCTTTGACGTTTGACCTGGACATTTGGCATGGTGCTTCAACATGATCTTATCTATCTAGTCAAAGTTCGCAATCTCAGGATGAAAATTTCTTTTTTGATTAGTTCGCGCCAAATATTGAACAACTTTATTCACCTCGAGAGGTAGCATACAATAAATAATATAACAACAATATAAACAAAAACAAGACAGAACAGACAGAACAGAAAAGAGAAGCCGAGCAACGTGAGCAACGAGCAATGTGACGAAAATGATGATGATGATGATGACAGAAGCTGCCAAGTAGCACACAATAAAGCGGCAACAAGCTAAGTATATGAGATCATATCAATTTCTGCCTGTGCAACAAGGCTCAATAATTCGCACAATTCATTGTGCGAATTTACCAGCTTGTGCAGGAACGTAGCTTTCCTTTTTGTAATCAAAGTAGCTGTGGAGTAAAAACCGAAATAATTTTGACATTCCGTTACAATATCGCTTGATCTAGTTTTGAAAATTTTCATCAGAATTCTCGTAACAGGAAACTGAAGCGATTTTTCAGCGATTAACAGGGCAGGCTTCGACTGCGTACAACAGAATTGGGATGCATTATCAAGAAGCATATTTTGACTAACTATTTCGAAATGCTCGCAAACTACAGCAAAAAAGGAACGGAGAAATTTGAAAATTAATGGGAATAATTACCGAATCGCACCTTGCCGTAGCTATTGTTACTACGGTAACGGCAAACGTTGGCGGACAAACAAATATGCCAGTGAATTCGGTGACTTTGATGCATGGACATTGGAAAGCAAAGTTAATTTAGCTTTAGTGGGACTTTGGTGAGGCAAGTATTGTGATTAGTATGTCTGTATATCTCGCTGTCCGTCTCTCCGCGAGGATATCTCAGGAATTACACGCGCGATGTTTACCAAATGTTTGGTGTATGTTGCCTTCGGTCGTGGCTCGATCTTCCTCCGGCCAAGGGGGCGAAGTCTGCTCTCTACGATTGCCTTGTATTGCATTATATCATATATATGCTCATGCACGTTTTACTTTCTTTATCAGATATTAGTCTTACTAATAGGTCATTCATTTTATAAAATGACCAATCAGTAGGACTAGTATTTGGTAAAGAAAGTAAAATGTACATGACAGCCTGCATGTTTACAAATTCTGTACATTCTACATCGCATCGTGATTTAGCTGACCAGTGACAATAGAATGCGACTCTTACCTGATGGTGATACTGACGCTCAGCTCGGCTCGGCCGCCGGCGAATTAATGCGTCGTCGCTGCGACTGTCGACGCTTGTGTGTACGACGAAGAGGCGAGGCGACACGCTGCGTTATCGATTGCCGGTGTCGGAGCGATAGACGGACGAGTGGACGGCTCTTCCAAGCACCGCGCAACTAACGGACGGACGACAGCGACAATTGCAGCGATTGCGAGACGTCACGGGAAGCAGAATTTGCTCAGAGAAGGTCCATGAGCCGGTAGCCAGCGCCCTATCGTATGATACTATTTCCAGTGACCTTGAGTGACTCTTAACCGCTCCAAACCACCCCATTTTACACATTTTGTATCGCCTTTTATATCTTCGTGACGGATGAGGTTTGAGACTTCACATAGGTTGACCGTTACAAGTCCTAGCCCAAAGATGACGAACCATTTCTGAAAGGGGCGTAGTCAGGGTCATGTGACCCATTTAAATTTTGAGGTCTCGACTCATATCTATGAAACGGCTGAAGCTAAAATGGTCAAATTTTGTGTAGGGGTAAGCTATATCAAGTCCTAGCCTATGTATGGCAAATCATCACTAAAGGGGGGGGGGTGGTCAAAGGCACGCAACCCACTTTAAATTTTGAGAATCCTAATAATCTATTTGGAAAGGTTCGGTACAGGTAGGCTATATAGCATTGTGGTGGCAATCTACCACCAGATGGGCGTGGTCGGTGTCACGCGACGCATTTAAAAAAATTGGGGCCTCATCATATCTTTGAATGGGTGAAGCTAGGCATTTTAAATCTGATGTGCTGGTTAATACTAAGAAGTACTAGTGCATGCATGGTAGATTACCCTAGAAAGGTTTAGGGTCATGTCACCTCTTTAAATTTTGGGAAGTAACTAATAATATCTCGGAAATGGTTCGAGATAGAGACATGGTTGCAATTGAAGACTAAGAGGAAATTGTATCTGGCCTATCGAATGGTCCCAGCATAAATTACATTAAGTGACCGTGTAGGTCACGTTTGCTGTTTGAAACCTTTCTAACTCCGATATAATCGGGAAATATAGCGTGTGTTAACCACGCTGTTCACAAGTGGATCGGGATGCGCACGTGGCTTGTAATTGCAACTGCTTTTTCGGAGCTTAAGGAGTTCTCAAGCTAACTGGAAGTTATGCGCACTGTCATAGTGTCACACTGTATTTCTCGGAAACGGTGCAAAATAGAGTTGGTGTTACTACAGACCACTAATAGGAAGTGATACGACGTTTCAGCAGTACGCAGTTTTCACGCAGTTTTTATATGTAATAACATACATTGACAGTGACGTAATTTCTTCATTTTACCTATGTAACCTGTTCTGGCGGCCATAACGTAGGGTAAGGAAATGTAAACATTTTGCAGCACTTACAGTCAGATCGCCGAGATGGCGCTATCACTAAGCTTTTTCTTAAACCTATCGATTCAGTTTTATTCAAATAACGTGACAAATATTTACCAGTTAACTTCTCAAAGTACGACAACTTGCTCTACGACACAAAGATCGCAGATTACTGTGACGTCACTTCATCCTACCTATACGCTAGACTGCGGCGGTTGTAAATTTTACTTACTTAATTCTTAACGGCGTATCGACGGCCCAATGATCCTGGGTCCATGTATGTGAGCATTGCTACGACATCGGGCCGTGTCGTACGTCGTGTGAACACGGCCTAATGGAGGCGAGGCGACGTCACACTGCGCGAGACCAGACAAGTTTCCACGACTTTGCCGGATGCTTAGAGATAACGGTAACGCGGCGGCGTACGGCGTTTGATGTTAATGAGTGTTTGTCGCCGATGGTGAATGGATGAGGATGAAGATGAGGATGAAGATCAGGAGGCTGAGGCAGATGCAGCATCGGTCCAGCCAAGTCACGTCCTTTCAGCGACGTAGCTCAGTAACGGTAGACGCCGGCGATTTGCAGCTATGCAGTTTGATGTATAGTGCGCAGTAGTTGTGAACATGTTTGTTTATTTATCTTTATTCTTTATTCACCAACTAATGGTAGCATCAGGAAACACAGAAACATATAGATACAAACAAAAGCAGTAACAGAAGCAAAACACACAAGTGTAGCATGTGCGCCTTTTTGCTTTTCTATTATTGCTACCAGCTTTCTGGTAAATAAAGGTGAATATAATAATTTACACTTTCATGCACACAGCGACAACTACGAATACGAATTTGTATGCAAGATTGTATATTGAAAGAGATAGATTAATTTTGGATAGGCCTGCATTATTACTACCTTTGGTTTTTAACCGGCCTTGTGTTCCGGTTTGCCGGATTTTCCGGAAACGAACATTCCGGATTTGAGAGGCAAGTTTAATAGGCCGGATTCATTTTCTGTCGGCCAACTAACAGCGTCAAAACATTTAAAGGGAAGATATCTCTGCACCCTTAACGTGGTGTTAAATATTAATGGCACATCGATAGTGTCTACTATTTCACCAACAAATAGTAGACAAGATAATCAAAGTGAACAAAAAAGCACTAAACGTAACTTAAGAATAACTCAACTGACTGGGAAAAAACAAGAAAATGAATAGATCTTAGCAAACGAGACCGAGGTGTCTACTCATTTTGTATTGCGTAAGCCCGATACCGGCACACGGGGCCATAGTCTTAAATTATTTGCTTACCACTCACGTATTGATGCCCGTAAACATTTTTTCGTAATCGTGTTGTACAGTGCTGGAATAGTCTGCCTAGTACACCTGCTGACTTCTCTTCACTAACGTGTTTCAGAAGCATTTTGAGGAGAACTGATTTGAGTAGGTTCAGAATAGGGAAAGATTGATGTTTTTTGTAATTTTTAATTTAGAATATTTGATTGAGTTTGGAATGTGTTTGGCATATTTTTTGTTTGTTTGTGTGTGTATTTTAAATTCTAGTATGTTTTTAGTATTTCTATGTATTTCTATGTTTCTGTATTGTACTTGTACACTGTATCAGTTAATCAGGCATTGTGTAGCATGTTAGTGGCCGCAACTGGCCCTTTGCTGCTTATATTATTAAACAATAGCGCATCGCTTTGCGTAAAACAAAGATTCAAATTTAACAGATTTTTTGTACAGCTGTGCAGCAGTTGACAAGATTTCAACTGACATAGTGCGTCGCGCGGTCCCTCTCTGATAGCTGAGCTTCTTGTTTGTTAACCTTTAGTAGAATCTACGTGTCTGTCTTGTACCAGTTTCGAGATATAGCGAGTTATTTGTCGATAGTCGCAATTTTTCTATCCCACATGTACTTGGCGTCGTCACTGCATGGGGAGAGCCCATTGGGGTTTGGCATAAGAAAACTAGAGCCGTTTGATAGAACTCTGAACTGAGGCGGACAGACATACAGTGTGGGAATTAAGCTAAAAGAACTAGGGGGTCCGCTTCCCCAAGGTCAACGCAGATGACAAAATAGGGGGTTGAATACATGAACTAGGGGGTCGAACTCCTTCCTCCAACCCCCGGTAATTCCCACAGTGCATACATACAGATGGACAGGCACAGGGCCATAGCATATACTGCGCTAGCAAGGGCCTAATGTCGCGCCGTAAAATTAGTCAAAGTTACACCCCAAGTAGGCCTAAGTGTCCACACAGGCGAGTTTTTACGCTGGTCGCGTTTAGCGGAAAGCGTAATGCAATGGTCTGGCGTCCATCCGTCTGTCTGTCTGTCTCCCGTCGGCATACTCACAGTGACTCACCAGGAGCAGCATGCGACACGGCCAGCGAACATTTCGGATCGACAATAAGGACCGATGTAAATTGTTTTGAATGAGAAGCATAAAACCGTATTGCTCGTGGGCATTAACTGTAGGGTATACTAATATAAATGTAAAAAAACTGCAGTTTATACACACTGTTAACGGCGACGGATCTAAAACCGCAAAAATCATAAAAAGGCAATGCTAAGCACACTAACATAGCCTGAATGTCAATGTTAAGTGTGGTTAACATTGCCTTTTTATGATTTTTGCGGTTTTAGATCCGTTGCCGTTAACAGTGTGTATAAACTGCAGTTTTTTTACATTTATATTTGCTGTTTTATTACCAGTTTTGAGTAGGCTATTAATAATGTCCATTACTATGACATTTTTCGATTTTTCAAGTTGGATTTTCGAAATTTCAAAATTTTAACGGTCGGGCCGTTCAA